>TARA_R110000824_G_scaffold43078_2_pt1 | contig 27482 bp, 21 predicted proteins | sample TARA_R110000824 | Tara Oceans TARA_R110000824 (sample SAMEA4397747) | marine metagenome | biome: Polar Biome; feature: [MES] marine water layer (ENVO:01000295) within the mesopelagic zone...; material: water (ENVO:00002006), including particulate matter (ENVO:01000060) such as......
TGCTTGCCTCGTCGAGGTGGCGCGTATGTTACTCAGACCTTATTGAGCTGTCAAGCACTCTGCCCTTCACCAACCTAATTGGCTAGCTTTCAATTACCTACAAGCAAAGCGTGGGGTTACGACACAGCCATGCACGTTGAAAGTGCTCAGCGTGATATTTCGGCGTCATAACGGTGCAAACGCTTATTTCGCTTAGTGTTGCCCCTCCTCCGCCCACCTGCAAAATCGTTAAGAATCATTTATTTATAATAAAATCGATTTTTATGGCACACCCCTTGCAATGAACCAGAGCGAGACCGTTTCGCGGATAACGGAAAGAATCTTGCAGATCCGGTAAATAGTATGGCCTTGATGACTCAGCACGATGGCATGAGCCCGACGACGCAGAGCCAGATTCTTCATAGACGTAGGTGGCCATTAATGCCTGATGGTCAGCATAGGATAGGGGCGGCACAAAGCGGAAGGCCATGGTTATCGTCCTGGCTAAACGGTTAAGAATAATCATAGCGGAAAATATGTTTACGCTATTAGGAGAATTTGAAAGTGAGAAATCATATATTCAACACGGTAGTATGTTTATCTTTTGCATCGATTATACTCACCATGCCTGCAATGGCTTGGGAGTTGCCTGAGGATGGCGAAATTCTCGATGCTGCTTCGGTTGCGGAAATCCTTGAGAACGAGGACTATCCAGCCACGACGGAATTCGAGACCACCCTCGACTATGTCGACTTTACGGCGAACGGGAAGACTTTTACCCAGGTCGTTCTGCGGTTCGAGCCGGACGAACCGGCATTTCATGAAGGCAAGAAGATCGTTCTGGCTGCGACAGCCGAAGGCAGCTCGAGCATCAACAGTTTCCTTCGAACCGACGAGGATGAGGAGGGCATCGGTGCTTGGCTTGCGCGCCGAGGGGTGACGGTCGTGGCGCTCGCGCGTATCGGACGGTGGAATTTCTTTGCCAATGACCGCAGCGGCGAGTGGGACGACATCCCTCTCCAGGATCGCATGCCGATCTTCAGTCAACACCAAGAAGAGTACTGGGACGTTGACGATTTCACCAACCAGCCCGCTGGAGGGCTCTCCAGTTCGACCGGCAGCCGCGAGGTTCGATATGCAGCGGCCGACAGTGAATTGCGCGACTATCTCATCGCTGCGACGCCCGCTGCAGTGGTCGACGGGCTCGAGGCCGGTCTCAGGCACGCATTAAGCGACGATGAGAGAAAGGAATCGCTGCTTTTCTACTGGGGCTTTTCAACGGGCGGCGCGTTCATGTGGCCGCTTGCTGATCGAGTCGAGCCGGACGGCTTCCTGAACTGGGGGGCATCGCCGACGGGCCTTGGCTATTTCTACGGCTCTATGTTGGAAGACGGCTGGGAATGGCTATACGGCGAGTCGGCTCTCCGCATACGCGGACGCGGCCGAGAGGACTTTGACTACTATAATACAAAGGCCGATCCGGCGACCAAGGATGAACGCTGGGAACGCAACCTCAGTGAACCGCGCTTCAAGGGCGTCGAAGACAGTCTCATGTTCTTCAATATCGCCGCACTCGCCCAGCACGCGGTCGAACTCTACGAGAGCGACTTCCTCCCGGCCACGAAACGTCAAGCTGGCTACAACGCTCTTTTCGAGGAGATCGTCGAGGTTGCTATGCCCGGCGACTATCTCAACGGCATTCCCGTCTGGGATATGTACGGCACCGAAGACGAGGTCTATCCGTACGATGGGGCCCAGCGGGCACGCAAAATACAGGAACCGTACACCGGCCCGCACAGCATCGCGCGCATCGAAGGCTTCAACCACAGTATCGGCCGCAACCAACTTCCCGTTATTGGGTCAGTCTGGCTACGCGCAATTGAAAGTGGGTATTTCGACAAATAGGACCCGAAGGCCAGCCATCGCGAAATCTCCTCCCCGGCCACGCTCGGGGAGGAAGCAGCTGAAGTAGCTGCGATTTACTTGGCTCTTCGAGTTGACGCCCGCGCTCATTGCTTTGACTGGATCGACGACTGAGCGTGTCGAGACACTATAAACGCATGCTCCCTAGTTCACCGCCACCAGAGCCTTCTGCCGCGGCTCCAGGAAACTCCGAAAGTAGCTGTCCTTTCGCAGCATTGTGATCAGCCCCTGGCGACACCATTTGGATGGGCACCGTCGATAGCGAAGGGCGCGCGGTAAGCTTTATTCAGAGCATCTATTGGGAGTTCGGTAGTGGCGTGGTGCTGCCGGAAAGCGGCGTATTGTGGCAAAACCACGGCATCAGCTTTTCGCTTAATCCCGACGACCTGCGCGGCCTGGCCCCTGGCCGGAAGCCTTTCCATACGCTCAACCCGGCGCTGGCCAAGTTCAACGATGGCCGTACCATGGTCTACGGCACCATGGGTGGTGAAGGCCAGCCGCAAACCCAGGCGGCAGTGTTTTCCCGCTATGCCCTGCACGACATGCCGCTTCAGCAGGCGATAACCGCGCCTCGCTGGCTGCTGGGTCGTACCTGGGGTGAAACCAGCACTAACTTAAAACTCGAAGCGCGTTTTGACGATGCCCTTGTAACCGCCCTAGCAACAGCCGGCCACGATGTGGAAGTGTTGCCTGAAGCCTTCAGCGACACCATGGGTCATGCGGGCGGTATCGTGCACCACCCGGATGGATTGATAGAGAGCGCTCACGATCCGCGCAGTAACGGCGGCGCGGCCAGCGTATAAACACATCTTGGGGAGTTTCATCCATGCTGAACTTGAGCAGGCGACTCGCTGTCACTCATGAGAGTGTTAAGCTAGCCTGCTTAAGAAGCCTCTGAAGAGTGGCCAACCAGCGGGAAGGAGAACCCCATGGCGAAAATAGAAAAATCCCCCGAAGAGTGGCAACAGCAGCTAACGCCCGAGCAGTACCGCGTGGCGCGTGAGAAAGGCACTGAACGCCCTTTCACCGGGGATTATCAGGTGCGCGATGCTCAGGGTATTTACCACTGTGTGTGCTGTAATGCGCCACTGTTTGAGAATGAGCACAAGTTTGATGCTGGCTGCGGCTGGCCCAGCTTTGACCGGCCGCTGGGTAGCCGCTGCGTTGAAGAGCATACGGATACCACTCACGGCATGCAGCGCACCGAGGTCGTCTGTTCTCACTGTGATGCACACCTGGGCCACGTTTTCCCCGACGGGCCACCCGAGACCACCGGCTTGCGCTACTGCATCAACTCGGTGTCGTTGGAGTTTCACCCTGACGAGTAATCCTTGCTAAAAGGAAGCACAGCAAGGCGGGCGCCATCTGTTAGAATGGTTGCCCGCTTTTTTGTGCCTCTATTTTTTGTACTTTCAGGAGAGACCCATGCTCGGCTGGTTCCCCGGACATATGAACAAGGCCCGCCGCCAGATTAAGGAGGTGCTGCCTGAAATTGACGTGGTGATCGAGGTCCTCGACGCGCGCCTGCCCTACTCCAGCGCCAACCCGATGCTGGCCGAGCTAACCCGCCATAAGCCGGTGCTAAAAATTCTCTCCCGCGCCGATCTCGCCGACCCAGAGCGGACGGCCGAGTGGGTCGAATTTTTCGATGCCCAAGAAAACATGCGCGCCTTAGCCGTTACCACGACCAATACCCGTGAGCTGAAGAAAATCCCCAAGCTGTGTCATGAGCTGGCCGGTGCCGTGCGTGCCGACCGCGATGTGCGCGTGATGGTGATGGGTATACCAAATGTCGGGAAATCCACGCTGATTAATGGCCTGGCCGGGCGCAAAATCGCCAAGACCGGTAACGAGCCTGCGGTCACCAAGCGTCAACAGAAGGTGCGTATCGATGGGCGTGTAGCCCTTACCGACACCCCAGGCGTGCTGTGGCCCAAAATCGAAGACCAGGCCAGCGCCTATCGCCTTGCCGCCACCGGTGCCATTCGCGATACGGCCATCGAGTATACCGATGTGGCGATTGTCACCAGCGCAGAGCTTGCCAAGCGTTACCCTGAAGCGCTCACAGCGCGCTACAAACTCAAAGTGCTGCCGCCCTATACCGCGCCGGATATTCCTCATGATATTGAAGCGGATGGGCCGAAAAAGCCCGACTTCCTTGCGATTGCGGGTTTTGACGGCAATGCGATTCTGACAGATATTGCTGCGCGCCGGGGTGGTTTGCGCCCTGGCGGCGCGGTAGACCTGCACCGTGGCGCCGAAGTACTGCTTCACGAGCTGCGCGATGGCAAGCTGGGCAGGCTTACCCTTGAAACGCCTGACGATATTCCGCCTCCCCCAGTGCAAAACGACGAAGACAATCAAGGCCTTTCCGACGCATAATGAGCCGAGCACTGCTAAGTCACCATTTGACCTAGTAAACACATAATGACGTTGGATACTTTTGGGCTTCTAGCTACTTTTGGACAAACACCTCATGGATACCCCGCAGTCGCACGAATCACAACCGCTAAAGAAATCTCATAAGCTGCACAATGTCTGCTATGACATTCGCGGCCCGGTACTCGACCACGCCAAGCGCTTGGAAGAGGAAGGCCAACGAATTCTCAAGCTGAATATCGGCAACCCCGCGCCCTTCGGCTTCGAGGCGCCGGAAGAGATTCTCCAGGATGTGATGCGTAACCTGCCCACTGCCCAGGGCTACTGCGACTCCAAGGGGCTCTACTCTGCGCGCAAAGCGATTATGCAGGAGTGCCAGCGCAAGCAGATTCCCGGCGTGGGGATTGAGGATATCTTCATCGGTAACGGCGTCTCTGAGCTGATCGTGATGGCCATGCAGGCGCTGCTCAATGACGGCGACGAAGTGCTGATTCCCGCACCGGACTACCCACTATGGACCGCGGCCGCTCACCTTTCCGGTGGCCACGCGGTGCACTACCTGTGCGACGAGCAGGCGGACTGGACGCCCGACATGGCGGATATTCGCGCCAAAATCACCAGCCACACTCGCGCCATTGTGCTGATCAACCCCAATAACCCGACCGGCGCGGTGTATCCGCCCGCGGTGGTCAAAGAGGTATTAGAGATCGCCAAGCAGCACAATCTGGTGGTATTTTCTGACGAGATCTACGACAAGATTCTGTACGACGGCGTCGAGCATACCGCCACGGGCGCGTTAGCGGACGATGACCAATTAGTCATCACCATGAACGGGCTTTCCAAAAGCTATCGCTGTGCGGGCTTTCGCTCAGGCTGGATGATTATCTCCGGCACCTTGGTCAAATTGAACGCTCAGGACTATATCCAGGGGCTGAATATGTTGGCTTCCATGCGTCTGTGCGCCAACGTGCCCGCCCAGCACGCGATTCAAACCGCGCTGGGGGGCTATCAATCGATTAACGATTTAATCCTGCCTGGCGGGCGGCTGTTGGCCCAGCGTGACATCACGGTAGAAAAGCTGAACGCGATCCCCGGCGTCTCCTGCGTGAAGCCAAAAGGCGCGCTCTATGCGTTTCCACGTCTGGACCCAAAAGTTTTCAACATCAAAGACGATCAGCAGATGGTGCTTGATCTGCTACTGCAGGAAAAAATATTGCTGGTACAAGGGACCGCCTTTAACTGGCCAGAGCCGGATCATGTGCGCATTGTGACCCTGCCCTGGGCAGACCAGCTCGGTGATGCACTAGACCGTTTTGCCAATTTCCTATCCCGCTACCGGCAGTGAGCCTAGCCAGATGAATATGCCGATTAAAACAGCTATTTGACGCAGCGATGACTTGAAACTGCCACGAACAGTACGTATTTAAACAACTATTCTGTGACCATTTCACTGGCTGTGTATGAACCGGTTTCTAAACGTTGAGGGAGAACCTGCACCATGATGCGAATTCTGCTGTTTTTAGCAACCAATATAGCGGTCTTGCTAGTCGCCAGTATCACCTTGCGCTTGCTCGGTGTAGAGAGCTACTTGCGCGGCCAGGGCATCAACTTCACCAGCCTGCTGATCTTCTGCTTTGTATTCGGCATGGCGGGTTCCATCATCTCGCTATTCATTTCCAAATGGATGGCCAAGCGCAGTACCGGCACGGTTATTATCGAAACGCCCTCCAACTCGACCGAACGGTGGTTGCTGGACACGGTCGCGGAGCTCTCCCGTGAAGCGGGTATTAAAACCCCGGAAGTGGGCATCTTTCCGGCACAGCAATCCAACGCCTTTGCTACGGGATGGAACAAGGACGATGCACTGGTGGCCGTCTCGGCAGGCTTGATGAATCGCATGCGACCGGAAGAAGTGCGGGCGGTACTGGCTCACGAAATTGGCCACGTTGCCAATGGCGACATGGTGACACTGGCGCTGATTCAAGGCGTGGTGAACACCTTCGTGATGTTCTTTGCCCGGGTAGTGGCACACTTGGTCGATAACTTCCTGCGCAGCCGTAGCGATGGTGAAGGCGGGCTCGGCTTTATGGGTTACTTCGCAGTAGTCATGGTCGCTGAGATTGTGTTCGGTATTTTGGCCTCAGCTATCGTCGCCTGGTTCTCGCGCTATCGCGAATACCGCGCCGACGAAGCCGGTGCACGCTTAGCGGGCACCAATGCGATGGTCAGCGCGTTGGCACGCTTGAAAACCGAAACGGAAATGCCCGATCAAATGCCAGACACACTGCGCGCCATGGCCATCACCAAAGGCCAAACGCGCTCGCTGGTGGAAAAGCTATTTGCCAGCCACCCGCCGCTGGATGAGCGCATCCGTGCGCTGAAAGAAGCCGCTTATCGTCAGTAATATTGTCCAGCAGCTCTAAACATTTAAGGCCCGCATCTGCGGGCCTTATTGTTATTCGCCACCTGTTTTTCACTGCTTATTTTTTACTATCCTGCTCGGTTACCGTAAACCCCGCCCCACGTAATAAGCCTTCCAGCGCTATCGCCTCCCCTGACAACTGCACGTTGAGCGTGGCGAATTCGCGCCGCAGCGGGTAGTTGGCGCGGCAGTCATCAAAACCTTTGTGCATGCCGTGATGCTGCGTTTGGCGCTGGAGAGCATCGTGGTCGCGGCGTACGTCATACACTGCTCTCATGCAGAGTCTTAGCGCATCTTCAGGAGGCAGTGCGTGCTGCAAATGCAGCGACGTCAGGGCGGGCGGTGGGCAAATATCGGCAAACGTTAGCTCGCTTGGCTGACCGCAGTGGTGAGCCAGCGCCTGCTGAATCATCCAGGTGCCGCGCAGCTTGCCATCTAAGCTATGCCCGGCAATATGCGGTGTTGCTAGAGAGACCAGATCACGAAGGCCAGCATCGATATCGGGTTCTTCCTCCCACACATCCAGTATGGCACTGATATCGCCCTTGCCCGCAAGGCGGCTGCGTAGCGCCAAGCCATCCACACAGTCGCCGCGCCCGGCATTAAGCAGTACGCACCCCGGTGCTAGCTCCTCGATACGTTGAGAGTTGAGTAATTGATACGTCGCGTGTGGGCCTTCGCGGGTTAGTGGTGTATGCAGGCAGAGCACATCACAGCGCTCGATCAGGGCATCTAACGAGTGAAAGCCTGTCTGGCCCTCCTCGTCGGCTCTGGGCGGATCACAGGCCAGCGTTGCGACGCCCATGGCGGTTAGTCGCGCCTGCAGTCTGCTGCCGACATTGCCCACCCCCACAATCCCCACGGCTCGCTCGCCAAGAGCCCAGCCATCGCGCTCCGCCAGGGTCAGCAAGCTGCTCAATACATAATCAACCACCGCTTCGGCGTTGCAGCCTGGTGCACTGGCGAAGTCGATATTGCGCTGCGCCAGCGCCGCCTGGTCGATATGGTCGGTGCCAATGGTGCACGTACCCACAAAACGTACGGGGCTATCGGCAAGCAGCTTATCGTTGACCTGGGTAATGGAGCGCACGATGAGCGCGTCGGCATCCCGAAGGTGGGCGGCGTTTATCTCCCGCCCTGGCACACGGGTGAGCGTACCGAAATGGCCGAAGCAGTGCTCGGCAGCGGGGATATTGGCGTCGATGACAAGTTTCATAGGCGTTTGGGTATCCGGGCTTTACAATACCGCCCGCGACGGCTTGATGGGCAGGCGAGTTTAAAGGCTATCTTTTAAAAGCTAAGTAAGGAGAGTGTTGTGATCGTACGCTGGGAAACCAACCATGACTATGTGTTGGTTCATATTCACCAGGATATGTTTGGTGACTGGATTTTCAGCCGCGCCTGGGGGCAAATCGGCACTCAGTTTGGCGGTCTAAAGCATCAGCTAGCCGACACGCTGGAGCTGGCCCAGATGTGGCTTGAGGACGAAACCACCATCCAGTCCTCGCGGGGTTTTCGCAAGGTACTGGACGTGGCCGATCATACTCCCGAGGGCCAGGAGGCCATGCGCCAACTATCGCTACTGGATACACTTTAGGGCCGCTAGGGGTTAGCCCAGAAAGCGCCGCCCGTCACGCTCATGCGCCCCTTTGGGGGCGGAGGTATCGGGTGGTGCGGTAAACGCTTCCAGGGCCGCTTCATCCAGCCAGCCGCGTTCACGCAACCAATCGCTTAAGCGTTCTAGCTCAAAGCCACGATCCAACTCATTGCCATCGCTATCCACCAGCACCGGTATCCGCACGCCGTAGCGCTCGACAAGCGCATCGTCATCACTGATTTCGATATGGTGCAGCCACACCTTCTGATTGGCGAGTGTCGCCACCAGCCCTTCCAATTGAGTGCATAGGTGGCAACCCAGCGTGGTGTAAAGCGATAGATGAATCATGCAAAGACTCTTTTCATACGATGGCTCTCTTACGCCGCTTTGTGGCGCAGTATAAACACATGGTGAAGATTCGTACGCCGCTGGAAATCGGGGTCGAAGCTACGCCCGGTGATGTCCTCGACCGCATACTGCTGGTAAAGCGCTTCATCGAGTTTAAAACGCCGTTGATTATTCGAAAACACTAACGTGCCACCCGGTGCCAAGCGCGCCATGGCGAGTTCCACCAGTCGCGGATGGTCACGCTGCACATCAAGGGTATCGCGCATTTTCTTGGAGTTGGAAAAGGTCGGCGGATCCATAAAGATCAGGTCGAACTCGGCGTTGGCCGTTTCCAGCCAGCGGAAACAGTCGTCGCGAATCACACGATGCAGCCGTGTATCGAGTTTGTTCAGCGCAAAGTTGTCCTTGGCCCACTCCAGGTAGGTGTTGGACATATCCACGCTCACACTGTCACTGGCTCCACCCAAGGCCGCCTGTACGGTCGCGGTGGCGGTATAACAGAACAGATTTAAAAAGCGCTTACCGCTGGCCATTTCGCCCAGCATGCGCCGAACCGGCCGATGGTCAAGGAACAGCCCGGTATCCAGATAGTCACGCAGGTTGACCCATAGCCGTGCTGCGCCCTCCTGCACCTCAAAGCGTTCACCGCTGGCGGCCCGCTTCTGGTACTGGGCGCTGCCGGTTTGGCGTTCGCGGCGTTTGATATAGATTTTGCTGGCATCAACGTTAAGCGCCTCGGGCATGACTTCCAAGGCATCGTACAAGCGCTTTTGCGCCTGGGCTGGGTTGATCGAGCTAGGTGCCGCGTACTCTTGTACATGTACCCGATCACCATAACGATCCACCGCCAGGGCGTATTCCGGCATATCGGCATCATAAACGCGATAGCTGGTTTCACCGCTCTGCTTCAGCCATTTCTTCAAGCGCTTCTGATTTTTAATCAGTCGATTGGCGAACATCTGCGCATTGTCTTGATTTTTGTGGGCGGCTTGCTCTTCGCTCACCTTATCACTAGGCGTCGCCACTGCACTACTCTCGCTCTGAACAGGCTTTGTATCGCTCGCGGCAGGCGCATGCTCAGTGCCACCAATCTCCATAAGCAGTAGCTTGGCATCTAGCGCGCCGTTTTTAAGCGCGTACTGCTTGTGCGCACGCATGCCCAGCCGGTGGCCTAGATCCGGGTTACCGGTAAATACCGCCAGGATCCAGCCGGGGAATAGCGCTTTGGCTTTCTCACCAAGCTGGGCGTATAGACGCACCAGTTCTGGTAATTCACCCAACCGCTCGCCGTAAGGGGGATTGGTGATCAGCAGGCCGCTCTCAGCCGTCAGTGTTTCGGGTCGCGTCAACTGGACAAGGCTTTGACCATGCAGGCTTATCAAGGCTGGAATACCCGCGCGCATGGCATTGGATTTCGCTGCCGTCAGCGCTGCAGGGCTCTGATCAAAGCCGAGTAGCTGGGCTTTACAGCGCTTGCGACCAATCGACGCGCGCGCATCGGCTTCGCGCTTCTGTTCCTGCCAAGTGAGATCATCGTGGCCTGCCCAGCCGTGAAAGCCGAACCGCTCACGGTTCAGGTTAGGCGCTTGGTCAGCGGCCATCATGGCGGCTTCGATCAGCAGCGTGCCTGCACCGCACAGCGGATCAATCAACGGCTCTCCCGCTTTTAAGCGCTCGGGCCAGCCTGCGCGCACCAGCAGTGCCGCCGCCAGATTCTCTTTTAGCGGTGCATGGCCTACGTCACGGCGATAACCACGGCGGTGGAGACTCTCACCTGAGAGATCCAGCCCAATGGTTAAATTCATCCGGTGCAGGTGAGCATAGACGCGCAAATGTGGGGTTTTGGTATCCACATTGGGGCGTTCCTGCCCGGCCAGTTGTAGCGCATCGACAATGCCGTCTTTAACGGTTTGCGCGCCAAAGCGGGTGTGGCGAATGTGTTCGCTGCGGCCATGGAAATCGACGGCCAGCGTTTTGCCCGGTGCCAGATGCTGTGTCCAGGCAATGCGGGCGACCACATCGCGCACTTGCTCGGCGGTATCAATCATCGATTCGCGTACCAGGGTCAAAATGACCCGGTTGGCTAACCGGGACCACAGGCAGACACGATAAGCGATCGCTTGGCTGGCAGTGAAATAGACGCCTGCCACGGTGGTTTTACCCGGCGTGGCGCCCAGCGCTATGAGTTCGTCGTGGAGCAGGCCTTCGATGCCTTTGGGGCAAGTGGCGAGCAAGTTCAGGGCAGCGGTTTGGTTCGACTCGGTCATGATAATAGCGGCGCGTAAAGGCGCGATATCCCTGTATATAGCAAATGAGTTTACGTTTTATGACAATTTGATAGTCGACAGATGACCCCATCATGGTCTAACAATAAGAGAGTAGCTACTGAAAAACGCATGCGTTTCTTGTCAGGGTCGGTTCAGAACTAGGCCTATGGCATATGAGTGTTCTTTGTAAGAGATAGCCGCTCGGCTCGTTCAGCCCGTGAGTGCCAAACAACAGGGTTGGAGCGGCGTCTCGCTCTTGAAGCAAGCTCTCGGAATAGCGGTTGTTTTCGTTTTCGATAACACCCTATTTCTTATCAAAGGCTTTCGTGAAAAGAGGTTAGCCAATGAAACGGCAAAAACGTGATCGCTTCCAGCGGGCTTATGTCCACGGCTACAAAGCGGGTGTATCGGGTCGTTCTCGCGACGATTGTCCCAGTCAAGATATCAATTTACGCGAATACTGGATGAGCGGTTGGCGTGAAGGCCGCGGTGACCAGTGGGATGGGATGACAGGCATCTCGGGCATCCACAAAAACCCCTTAGTCATGGCCTAACGTTTTTATTTTTCAAGATTCTAAAAGAAAGATTTTAAGCGAGAGGTTTTCAGTGAGCCCACTTTTTCAAGTGGGCTTTTTAGTGCGCATTGATACCCACACTGCTTTGCTAATCATCTGCACGCTCAACCGTTAGCTTTCAGTGCCCTTGCACACTCACCGACCAGTTTAGGCCCTTGATAGATCAACCCCGAGTAGAGTTGCACTAAATCTGCGCCCGCCGCGATTTTGGCCCGGGCAGCAGCGGCACTATCGATTCCACCGACACCGATGATAGGTAGCGATGGTAGATGCTCACGTAACTGGCGAATAACGCGATTTGATGCCTCGAAGACAGGTTTTCCAGAAAGCCCACCCGCCTCCTCCGCTTGTGAGTCACCCTCTACTCCCGCGCGGGAAACCGTCGTATTGGTAGCAATCACGCCATCAAGTGCATTGCGCTGAATGCTTTCTGCCATCAACGCCACTTCTTCCGCGCTCATATCCGGGGCGATCTTAATCAGTAGTGGAATTTTTCTGCCCGCTTGGGCATCAAGCTCGTTGGCGCGAGCGCGAATAGGTCCCAGCAACGCGTCCAGCTGTTCACCAAACTGCAGGGTACGCAGCCCAGGGGTGTTCGGCGAGGAGACATTAACAGCAATGTAATCCGCATAAGGGTGCACCGCATCTAGACATACTAGGTAGTCATCCAGTGCGTTCTCTACTGACGTCGTCAGGTTTTTACCAATATTGATGCCCACAATGCCACCGTAGTGACGTTGTTTAACCTGCTGGATCAGATGCGCAACCCCTTTGTTGTTAAAACCAAAGCGGTTGATGATCGCTTCATGCTGCGCTAAGCGAAACAGCCGAGGCTTAGGATTCCCTGGCTGCGGCTTAGGCGTCACTGTTCCGACCTCGACAAAGCCAAACCCCAGCGCGCCCAGCGCATCCAGGTGGTCGGCGTTCTTGTCCAACCCCGCGGCGAGACCTACTCGATTGGCAAAGCGCAGCCCCATCAGTTCGACGGGATCCTCGACCGGCTGGCCAAATAGCCGTGTAACGCCCCCTACCCGATGCAGTGCATCCAACGCACCCAGCGCCATACCGTGAGAGGTTTCTGGGTCAACGCGAAAGAACAGTGAGCGGGCGAGGTTGTACATAGCGGATCTCTTGAAGCGGGGGCTGAAAACGGGCACTAGTATAACGCAATAAAGCGCGCCCTGGTGGAGAACCAGGACGCGCTTTTGTAGAGCGGGCTCACTAGGTAAGTCTAGGCTTCGCTATCGCTTTCAGCCAGATCTACCAGTTCGCGTACCGCCACGGCGAAGAGCGCAAAGCCCCCTTCACTACCGCCACGCACCTCTTCAATCAAACGACACCAGCGGCGATGCAGATCGGCATGCTGATCCAGCCACTGCGCCACCCGCTCTTGGGTATCGCGACTGCCAGCGTCGAGTTTCAACACGCTGGTGGTCAGTGCCAACTGCTGTCGCTCGATGTCGTCGCGGAAGGTTTCCCGCGCCTGGGCCTGCCAGGCGTCGCGCACTTCCAGCTGAGTTACCTGCTGAATCATCCACGGCAGCTCCAGGCGGCTGCCAATTTCGTACAGCACTTCCGCCACCCGCTGAGGTTTTTCGTTGGTCAGGCGCGCCGCCTGGATAATACCCAGCCCCGCATAAAGGCTTGATGACGCCGCCACGGTGGATGCCAGCGCATCCGGCACACCCGCCTCCAACAGCTCGTCTCGACGCGAGTTCCATGCGCTAAGCTCTTCACCGCTGAGCAACTCACCAATACCTTCCTGTAACTGCGCCAGGCGAGGAGCAAAATACTCGATAGTGTCCAGCGTCGAAAGTCCTAAATGCTGACGCACAAACCAGCGCGTGGCGCGACGGATCAGGCGCATCAGGTCAAGCATCATTGAGTACTGGATACGATTCGGTACTTGATTATCGAGCGCTTCTATTTGCGCCCATAGACCGGGCAAGTTAAAGCTATCGCGGGCCACAATATAAGCGCGAGCGATGTCGGCACGCCCAGCGCCGGTGGAGTCCATTAGGCGGCGCACAAAGACGATACCCATATGATCGACTAGGTCGTTGGCCACCTGCGTTGCCACGATTTCACGCTTAAGACGGTGTTCGTACATTTCGTCTTTAAAGCGCTCCACCAGCACCGAGGGGAACAACCGCTCCAGATGACGGTGAATATACGGGTCATCCGGCACGTCAGAGGTGATCAAGTCGCCCTTCAAGGTACTCTTGGCGTAAGAGATCAGTACCGATAGCTCGGGCAGACGCATCCCTTGATCGTTGCTGGCTCGCTCTTTGAGCACATCATCGGCAGGCAGGAACTCCAGCTCGCGGTCAATCTGCCCGGTGGCCTCCAGCTCGCTGATAAAGCGGCGGTAGGGGCCCATCGACTGGTCAGAAAGGATAGCCGATAGATCCAGCGCCTGGCTTTGGCGGTAATTATCGAGAATTACCAGTTCTGACACTTCATCGGTCATTTCCGCCAGCAGCTGATTACGCTGCTTGTCGGTCATATCGCCGCGTTTGACCACTTCATCAATCAAAATTTTGATATTGACCTCATGGTCGGAGCAGTTCACTCCGCCTGCGTTGTCAATGAAGTCGGTATAGACACGCACGCCTTTGGCGGCGGCTTCCATACGCCCACGCTGGGTTAAACCGAGGTTGCCGCCTTCCCCCACCACGCGGCAGTTCAAGTCGTTGCCGTTGATGCGCAGGCTGTCGTTGGCTTTGTCGCCAACATCGGCATCGGTTTCATCGGAGCCCTTCACATAGGTACCGATACCGCCGTTCCAGATCAAATCCACCTTGGATTTGAGCATCGCGCGGATCAATTCGTTCGGCGACAGGCGGGTTTCCTGGATGCCAAACACCTGCTGCATTTCCGGGGTAATAACGATTGATTTAGCACTGCGGCTAAAGATACCGCCACCGGCAGAGATCAGCTCCTGACTGTAATCTTCCCAGCTGGAGCGTGGCAGGGCGAACAGCCGTTTGCGCTCGGCGAAGGAGGCTTCAGCGTCTGGATTGGGGTCAACAAAGATATGCAGATGGTTAAAGGCACCCACCAGCTGAATCTTGTCGGAGAGCAGCATGCCATTACCGAACACATCACCGGCCATATCACCGATACCGACCACGCTGAACAGATCCCGCTGGGTATCCACATCCAGGTTCTTGAAGTGGCGCTTAACTGACTCCCAGGCGCCGCGGGCAGTAATGCCCATTTTCTTGTGGTCGTAACCGTTGGCACCGCCAGAGGCAAAGGCATCGCCCAGCCAGTGGCCGTACTCCAGGGAAATCTCATTAGCGATATCCGAGAAAGTCGCCGTGCCTTTATCGGCGGCTACCACCAAATAGGCGTCATCGTCATCGTGACGAACGACATTTTCCGGCGGCACCACAGCGCTGCCCACCAGGTTGTCGGTAACATCCAGCAGCGCGCGGATAAAGATTTGATAGCAGGCGATGCCCTCTTTCTGCACAACGTCGCGGCTGGCATTCTCCGGCATGCGCTTACAGACAAAACCGCCTTTTGCGCCAACAGGGACGATCACGGCGTTCTTAACCTGCTGCGCTTTCACCAAGCCCAGCACTTCGGTGCGGTAATCTTCAAAGCGGTCAGACCAACGTAGGCCGCCACGGGCGACTTTACCGCCGCGCAGGTGGACACCTTCAACCCGTGGCGAGCAGACAAAAATTTCAAACATTGGCCGCGGCTTGGGCATGCCGGTGACTTTGGAAGGCTCAAGTTTGTAAGCAATATAGTCTTTAAAGCGTCCGCCCTCGCCGAGCTGGTAATAGTTGGTACGCAGCGTGGCTAGAATCAGCTCCATAAAGCGACGCAGCAGTTGGTCATCATTAAGGCTGGCAACGCCTTCCAGGCGCTCGTTTATGCTCGCTATGCATGCGTCCGTGGCGTGGTCCTGCTGCTCAGGATCAAAACGCAGGCGGAATAGCTCAACCAACTCGCGCGTAATGGCCGGGTAGTTGGCCAGCGTCGCGGCAATGTAGTCCTGAGACATGCCAAAGCGGATCTGCTTCAAATAGCGCGCATAGCCGCGCAGCATCGCCACTTCGCGCCAATCCAGCCCTGCGCCGATAATCAGGCGGTTAAAGGCATCGTTATCGGCTTCGCCTGTCCAGATGCGTTTGAAGGCTTCGGTAAATACGTCGCGCATATCACCCAAGCTGACATCCGCACCGCTGTGCTCAAGCTCGAAGTCGTGAATCCAGTAGCGCTGCTCAGGGGAGTTGATATCGTAGGGGCGTTCGCCAATCACGCGTAGGCCGAGGTTTTCCATCATCGGCAGCACGTCGGAAAGCGGAATCTGGGTGCCGCGATGGAACAGCTTTAGATTAACGCCACCGCCCTGCTCTTCCAGCGGACGGTAGAGCGACAGCGATAAGTCGTCGCCGTTGTTCAGCGTTAACAAGTGCTGGACATCAAACACCGCGGTGCGTGCGGAGAAGTCTTCACGATAGCTCGCTGAGAATGCTTCGCGGAAGTGATCCATCAGGTGGTTGGCACGCTCTTCGCCAAACCCTTCCACCATGGCGTTGTGCAGGTCATCGCGCCAGCTACGCGCCAGCCGCGCCACTTTGCTTTCCAGACGCTTAAGATCGTAATCGCTGGGCGCATCGCCGTTGAAGCGCAGAATCAGTTGAATGCGCGCCAGTACCGACTCGGATAGGTAGGTATTGAAATCGCCAAAGTGGGCGTCTAACTCATCGCACAGCACGTTTTGAATTCGCTGGCGCAGGTCCGTCGAGAATACGTCACGGGGCACAAACACCAAGCAGGAGTAGAACTTGCCGCTGATATCGGCGCGGATAAACAGCCGTACCTGGCGGCGCTCGCGGATATTGAGAATGCCCAGCGAAGTGCTCGCCAATGATTCGGTATCGATTTGAAACAGGTCATCGCGGGGGTAAACTTCCAGCACCTGCAGCAACTGCTTGCCGTTGTGGCCCTGGGGATTAAACCCTGCGATATCCATCACTGCTTTTAGCTTGCGACGCAGCAGCGGGATATTGCGCGGCGATTCGTTGTATACCGTTGAGGTAAACAGACCAAAGAAGCGCCGTTCTCCGATCACATTACCATCGTCATCGTAACGATCAACGGTAATGTAGTCAGGATAGGTAGGACGATGCACCCGTGAGTGATGGGCACTCTTGGCAAACGACAGCAGTTGCGGCACCAACACATAGTCGTTGTGCTCATCCACGCCCTCTTCGGTACGAATCCGCTCGCAGTAGCGCGGCTGATCCAGGCGGAATACGCCCAGTACGCTATCGGCATCGCGCTGCAGTTCGTTACCTACCAGTAGGTACTCGTCGTAGCCTAGGAAGGTGAAGTTATCCTTGAGCAGCCACTCTAAGAAAGCAATCGCCTCTTCGTGGTCGTCGGGGTCAATCTGCGGCGGGCAATTTTTTTCAAGCTCTTGAATCGACGCGGTAATTTTCGCGCACATAGCATCGTAATCGCCCACGGCGGTGCGCACATCACGCAGTACGTCGTTCAGGTTGCTTTCGATTTTCTCAAGCAACTCCACATTAGTGTGTCGATCAACTTCAATAACAATCAGCGACTCGCGGGCTTCCGGCGCGTTCTCATCGCGAGGAGAGGTCTGCGCCTGTAACTGGTGGCGGTCATCACGAGCAACCGCCAGCACGGCGTTTTGAATCGCGTGTACCGTTAAGCCGCGACGGTTGAGCTCGATACGCACCGAGTCGACCAAAAACGGCATATCCTCATGCAGCACGGCCACAAAGGTATGCGTTGACTGCCAGCCGTGCTCTTCAAAATCTGGATTAAAAACGCGCACTTTAGGTTTTTTGGGGTCGTGGTGCTGTAAAAACTGCCAGATTGACAGTGTTGCACCATACAGGTCGTCCAGGCGACGATCGACGAGATCCTCCACCGGCACGGTGGCATAAAAGTGTCGAGCAAAGGCGTCAATGGTCGCGGCTCGAGCAGGCTCCAGACGCGCATATAATCGCTCCTGAAGCTGCTTCAAAAGATCCTGACGACTCTCTTCAATCGCAACGTAGTGCATCCATCACCTCGACTGCCTAGGCCATTAATCGGCCAAAAAACGAAGGACAATAGGCCTTTAGGCCAACATAGCGTCTAGCTTACGCTACCTATCGTCGCGTCCCTAATCACATGACATGTTGTTCATGGCGCATACCGTTTACGCATTAGGCCGTTAGAACATTAACTTTTTGCTTAAACGTCCCGCCTCGTTAACAACACCCCGCATTCACAGTGATTGGTAAACGGGAACTGGTCAAATAGCGCAAAGCGCTCTATCCGATGAGTGTTGGTCAGTATGGTCAAGTTTTCAGCCAATGTGGCCGGGTTGCATGAAATATAGACGATCTGAGCATACTCGCTGAGCTGTTCACAGCTCTGTTCATCTAGCCCGGCGCGGGGCGGGTCGACCAGCACGGTGGAAAAATCGTAATCATCCAGTCCCATTTCCGCCACGCGACGTCCGGCCTTCTCGCCCTTCAGCGCCTGCGAAAACTCTTCTGCGGACATGCGACCAATCTGCGCGTTCGTGACCCCATTGGCCTCTAAGTTGACGTGGGCACTGGCTACCGACGTACGGGAAATTTCCGTGGCCAACACGCGGCGGAAATTCTCGGCGAGCGCAATGGTAAAATTGCCGTTCCCGCAGTAGAGCTCGACCAGATCTTTCTTTGCGCCTTCATCTTGCTGCTTAGCGGTCACTTCCCGCGCCCAGCTGAGCATTTTTTGGCAGATATGCGCATTGGGCTGGGTAAAGCTGTTTTCGACCTGCTGATAGTGCAACGTGCGGCCATCTACCTCTAGGCGCTCCCAGACATGGTCACGGGTCAGCACAATGCGCTGCTTGCGGGAACGACCAATGATCATGATGCCGAGCTCGGCTTCCAGTGCACGGGCTTCGCGCTCCCACTCATCCCCCAGGGGGCGGTGGTAAATCAAAGTGACCAGCGCTTCACCTGATAGCGTGGTTAAAAACTCAACCTGAAACAGCTTGCGTCGCAGCTCGTCAGACGCGAGACAGGCCTCACGCAGCTGTGGCATGAGCTGATTGATTCGCTCGCTGGCCACGGCGTACTGATCCAAGCGAATAACGCGCTTATTTTTTGGATTCTCAGGATCGACTTCAAACATGGCATAGAAGAGATCGTTCTCTTCGTGCCAAATGCGAAACTCGCAACGCTGGCGGTAGTAGCCGGGCGGCGATTCAAACACTTCCAGTGCCGGTGGCTGGAAAGGCGCAAAGGTACTTTCCAGATAGTCGCGCTTGGCGGCCAACTGCTCGACATAACGTTCAGGTTCTACGACGGGGATAGCCAAGGCTGCTCCTCTTGAATGGGTTCAGAAATAGTAGCGACAAATAATGCTCATTAACGCACATTTAGCAATTGGGGCGCTTTAAACCCGTAGCGCGCTAAACCAGCGGTCAGATTCGCAGCGGGCGCAGTTGTATAACAGCGACCATCGTGGTGATCGCTGGATAGCTCATCAACCACTTGCGCCACACGCCGAGCGATAGCATCACCAGAATCAATCCAATGTAAAGGCGCAGGGGCAAGCTGCTCTAGCCAGGGTTTCAAAAGCGGAAAATGGGTGCAGCCGAGCACCACGGTATCTAGTTTGGCATGCTCGACAGGAGTAGTGACGGCTTGCCATAACGGCGCCAATGCCGCCTGCATACGCTCTGTATTGGGCGTGATGCCAGCCAGATAGGCTTCTGCTTCCACCACTAAGGCATCGGCGGCAACGCGCGTGATGGCACAGTCACTGGCGAAGCTATCAATTAAGCGCTGAGTATAGGGCCGTGCCACCGTAGCCCTGGTGGCCAATAAACCGATATGCCGCGTTTGGCTAATCGCAGCCGCAGGCTTGATAGCAGGTACGGTACCTACCACGGGAATAGCTAACTGTTGGCGTAGATGCTCCAACGCCAAGGTGCTGGCGGTGTTACAGGCGACAACCAGCACGCTCGGTTGGCAAGCGTCGACGGCGGCCTGACAGACCGCCACGATGCGCTCGGTTAGCGCGGCGTCTTCGCGCAGCCCATAAGGCAGCCAAGCATTATCGCAGGCGTAGCACATAGCAGCATCAGGGTAGTGTTGACGCAGCGATTGTGCCACCGACAGGCCGCCGACACCGGAATCAAAAATTAATACGGGGCCTTTCATGGCTCTCTTTGCATCACTATCCTGCTTCATTCATCAGCGCCGGGCTGGTCGATGGTTAAACTGACACCCAATAAAAACGGGGCCGCCAGTTTAGCATGCCCCGCCTATGAATTTATTGATTGTCGCTACCCGCTTAAGTCGTTTTTCCTGGCTATACCGCGGGCACATCAGCCCCTCGCAGTTCGGCGTAGAGTTCGGGGTAGGCTTGCTGCAGGCGCTCTAACTCTTGTTCCGCACCGGCGGGAAGCGCCTCGCGAAGCTTTTCCATATCTTCTTGACTAAAGTGCTCATCAATTAGTGGGAACAGCCCTTCACGCTCGTGCCGCAAGTAGGCCCGATGCGCCTCTAAATAATCTTTTAGATCTTCAGCAAAACGATCCATGGGCAGCACATTGTCCATCAGAATCATGTCGATATCGCTGGAGAGACGCTGCAAGCGAGGCTTTAACTCACGATAATCATTGGCCATCTGTTCGGTAAGCGCACTATGGTCGGGCGCTTTAGCCTGTAACCGCTCAACGCAGACCTTTTCCAGCGGGGCGGCAAAACCATCCATGTAGGATAAAATGTAATCGACTACCTCACGCATCAGCTTGAAGTTGGGCCGCTCTCCCTGTACTAACGTTTTTTGCTTCAGCTGTAGCACATGAAGCATCCGAGCCATGTTGGCATGATCTAGACGCAGTTGGTTTAACATTGAGCCGTCTCCTTTATCGTGTCATGCCTGCCGTTTTGCCTGATTAAGCTGAAGGCATGCAATCATAGGGGCATAGCAACTAACAGGCGTTACCATTAACAATGCCTCTATGGCGTTATCCTAGCAAGCGCATCTTTCTGTTAGGTTACGCCAAAGGTAGTTCGACAAGCTGCGCTTTACCACCCTTAACCCGCAGGGTGACCGCACCGGCCAAGGTGTGAGGTGAATGCGGTGCGGGCGTCAACCCCGCTGGTTTTGGATGTACTGTGCCACGACTGCCAGTGGTGCCCCACCGCACGATCCCACGAAGTACGACCGGCTCCAAAGCACCGGCTTGGTGTAGGCACCCCGCAGGTCGTTGAACTCCGCTCGCATCCGACGAGACGTTACCGCCTTCAAGGAGTTGACCAGCTTCGTAAGCTGCACCTTGGGGGTGTACTCGACCAGCAGGTGTACATGATCACTTTCACCATGACACTCACGAAGCTCGGCCTCGAAGTCAGCGCAAACTTCGCCAGCAATTTGCTGGAAGGCTTCATGGTGAAGCTCACCGAGAATCTTACGGCGGTATTTCGTCACGAAGACAATGTGGACGTGGAGCAGGTAGGCGCTGTGACGCGCCTTGTTGATCTTGTGCATACTGATGGTTGAACTTCGCTAAAATAAACTATTATGGTGGTTTATCAATCACCACACACTGAGTTGACCATGAAGGTCTTGAAAGCCTACCGATTCAAGCTGAAGCCAACACCGGAAGCAGAAGCGCTGCTCTACCGGATGGCGGGGTGTGGCCGGTTGGCGTACAATAAGTCTCTTGAAATAATGCTCGACATCGCGCAGAAAGACTTGGCCTTTGAGGGTGATCGTAAGTCGTTGTACAAGACTCTCAATGACCTTCCCCCGAAGGAGCGGATCACTCTGGCTAAGAGCTTCCCAAGCGCAGCGGGCCTGAACAAGCAACTGACGCAGTGGAAAAAGGCGCCAGAACTGACCTTTCTGAAAGAGGCCTACACGGACAACCTTCAGCAGCGTCAACGCGACCTGCGAGACAAGGCCATCAAGGATTGGTGTACGGGGAAGCGGGGATTCCCGGTTTTCAGGACGAAGCGCATCGCGCATCACTCGACCATGCGCTTCGTCAACTTCCCCAAGTATTGCGCCCTCGATCAACGCCGCATCAAACTGCCCAACAAGCTGGGCTGGGTGCGGATGTACCAGTCACACGTCATCGAAGGCGAGCCACGCAACGCGACCGTCTCACTCGATGCATGTGGTAACTGGCACGTAGCTATCATGTGCGCAGTCGACGTCAAGCCTCCCCGCGCGCCTGATCAAGGCGCGGTCGGCATCGACATGGGCATTGCCAAGAACATGACGCTGAGTGACGGTACGGCGTTCGCCGGGGTGCACAGCTTCGCTACCTTAAAGGGTCACCTGGCGACTTCCCAACGCCAACTGAAGCACAAGGAACGCGGTTCCGCTAACTGGAAAAAACAGAAGCGCAAGATTGCGCGTATTCACCAGCGTATTGCCGATATACGGCGCGACTACCAACACAAGGCCACAACGACGATCAGCAAGAACCACGCCATGGTCGCCGTCGAAGACCTCCGAGTCGCCAACCTGTCGAAGTCTGCGAGGGGCACGATTGCCCAACCGGGACGTCATGTCCGGCAAAAGTCAGGGCTGAATCGCTCAATCCTCGACCAAGGCTGGTACGAGATTCGTCGCCAGCTTGAGTACAAGATGGCATGGACCGGGGGCCTATTTGTGGCGGTACCACCGCACCACACGAGCCAGACTTGCCCAGCCTGCTTGTACAAGTCGCCGGACAACCGCCAGACACAGGCCCGTTTCCTGTGTACGCATTGCGGGTATGTCGAAAACGCCGATGTCGTAGGAGCTATCAACGTGCTTCACCGAGGCCTCGACCTTCTCGAAGCCTCGAACCAGTAAAACCTGATCAGGGCGGGACGACGCCCGTAGCGCCTGTGCAGTGAGTGGTGCAGTAGGGCCGCCAGCAGCAGGAACCAGACCACCGGGCGACCAGTGGTCACCCGAGAGGGAATCCTCTTCCTGAGTCGCGCCAGCGCGAAGGAGGGGAGGATGTCAAAGACACTTGTAACCAATAAGTAGTTCTACGCCCCGATTGACAACGGAAGTTTACATGGACCTTTTTGATAGCGCCCACGCAGCACCTTCAGAAGACGCCCCGCTAGCCTTTCGTATGCGCCCACGCCAATTGGACGATTACGTAGGCCAACAGGCGTTGGTGGGGCCGGATAAACCGCTACGCCGTATGGCGGAATCTGGTGTTGTGCGTTCGATGATTCTATGGGGGCCGCCGGGGGTGGGCAAGACCACGCTGGCAGAGCTTTTAGCCCGCGCCTCTCAAGCCCAACTGGAGCACCTCAGCGCGGTGATGGCTGGGGTGAAAGAGATTCGTGCCGTCGTAGAACGTGCCCAGCAAATGTCATCCACGGTCATCCTCTTTTTAGATGAGATTCACCGTCTCAACAAGAGTCAGCAGGATGCCCTACTGCCCCATGTGGAGTCGGGGCTGCTCACGCTGATTGGTGCCACTACCGAAAACCCATCGTTTGAGGTCAACTCGGCGCTGCTCTCCCGTGCACGGGTTTACGTATTGAAATCGCTCACTCAGGATGAGTTGATTACAGTGATGCGCCAAGCGCTTAACGACGCTGAACGCGGGCTGGGAAAACGCGATATTCACGTTGAAGACGAAGTGTTAAGCGCGCTAGCCCATGCCAGCGCAGGTGATGCTCGCCGGGCGCTTGGGTTATTAGAAACCGCGTGTGATTTCGCCACCCAGGAAGCGGGCCGTGAAGTACTCCATAAGGACGCACTGGCGGATGTGATTGGCCACCAAGCCAGCGCTTTCGATAAGCAGGGTGACGCCTACTACGACCTGCTCTCGGCCATCCACAAATCCATCCGCTCTTCACGGCCTAATGCCGCGCTGCTGTATATGGCGCGCTTCATGCAGGGTGGCGGCGACCCGCTGGACGTGGTGCGCCGACTGACGGCCATTGCCTCAGAGGATGTCGGCAATGCCGACCCTCGCGCCCTGCCGCTGGTGATTGCTGCTTGGGACGCCTACCTGCGCCTGGGGGATTACGAAGGCCAGCGAGCGATTGCCCATGCAGCGATTCATTTGGCGGTGGCGCCCAAAAGCAATCGTATCGACCGAGCCTGGAGTGATGCCAAGCGCTACGTGCGTGAGCAACCTCAGGTGGAAGTGCCAACCTACCTGCGCAATGCGCCCACCAAACTCATGGAGCAGTTGGGCCATGGTGAAGGCTATCGCTATGCCCACAACGAGCCAGACGGCTATCCGGCGGGTAGCGTCCATGACTGCTGGCCTGAAGAGCTACCTAAAGCCACCTTCTTTAAGCCGAGCCCTTTCGGTCAGGAGAAGCGCTTTGGAGAAATAATGGCGTGGCGTGAAAGCCGTGATCAGGAAGCAGATGAGGCGCCCTAGGGCGCCTGACGGTTATTGCCTAACGACCAATCTCTATAAACAACTTACCGCTGACTGTCCCGCTCGGTGCCTTGATCACTGCTGATCGCGCAATGAATTGGGCTCCTACAACACCCAACACTTGTACCCAACCAATGTAGGAGCCCGACTTGTCGGGCGATCAGGCTATCTAGAAGCAATGACCCTCGGCACCCCGACCACTCTGCTGATCGCGCAATGAATTGCGCTCCTACAATGTACCACTAACCTTCTTCGTTAAAGCTCTTCGCGGATAACGTCAGTGCCTTCGGGAATCTCGAAGTCAAACATGCTCTGGTCGATGTTGCCGTTGCTGGTAATGTTGCTGAAGGTAATAGCCGTGCGCTGCCCGGTGCTGTCCATCATCCACAGCTCGGTCAATGTGTCAGCATCGAATACCATGCTTAACTCTTCGAAAAGCGTATCGGCTGAGATAGGCACCAACGTAAAAACGTCTTCGCCGTCATCTTGCTCGTAGAACACCTCATAGCTCTCGGTTAACTCATCCACGCTGCCCGACAGCAGCAGCGCGGGCGTGTGGGTGACGCGATCATCCATCGCTTGAACGGTGACTTGTTCAAGGTCGGGATCATACATATACACATCGTCGCCATCCGACACGACGGTTTGCGAATACGGCGCTTCCACTTCCCAACGCAGCAACCCAGGGCGCGAAAGCCACATCTCGCCACGCGCGCTCTGTAGACGCTCGCCACTGCCATCAAGAATCTGCTGCTCAAAAGTAGCCTGATAGCTCTCAAGCGGATCCAGGCGCTCAGTTAACCGTTCAGCGGCATCATCCGCCCATACCGGCGCACCAAAGGTCAAACCCAAGGCGCTTGCGGCAAATGCCAGTGATGAAGGTCGTCCTTTTAGCGTATCGCGCATATGATCTCCCTAGGCAATCGTTGCCAGATAACGGTTGCTCAATAATTAAAGGTAAAAACAAAGAAAAAAAAATCGAATGTGTAACGTCAGTTTAACCGTCCGACCGCTCATGTATGACTGCTCATGTACAACTGTTCATGTAGGACTAAGACGTGAAAAACGCCGCAGGGTTTCACCCGCGGCGCGACTTCCACGCTTATTGCATAATTGTGCCCCTTACCAAGGGTTAATGGCCTACCGGAGGTGGCGCAAGCACTTCCCGGGCGCCGTTGGAACCCATTGAGGTCACTACACCAGCGCCCTCCATGGCCTCAACCAAGCGAGCGGCCCGGTTGTAGCCGATCTTGAAGCGGCGCTGGACAGCAGAAATCGAAGCTTTGCGTGTTTCAGTGACAAACTGGATAGCTTCATCATAAAGCGCATCCTGTTCGGCATCGTCACTATCGCCCCCTTCGGCTTCAAGGCCGGTCAAGGCATCGGCTGAGACGCCCCCTGAGAGGATCTCTTCGATGTACTCCGGTGTGCCCCGACGCTTCCAGTCATCGACCACCCGGTGCACTTCATCATCATCCACAAAGGCACCGTGGATACGATTAGGCGGCCCAGAGCCGGCAGGCAGATAGAGCATATCACCGTGCCCGAGCAGACTTTCAGCACCGCCCTGGTCAAGAATCGTGCGCGAATCGATGCGCGATGACACCTGAAAGGCCATCCGCGAAGGAATATTGGCCTTGATCAAGCCAGTCACAACGTCCACCGAGGGGCGCTGGGTAGCCAGAATCAAATGGATACCCGCGGCGCGGGCCTTTTGTGCCAGGCGGGCAATCAGCTCTTCGACCTTTTTGCCGACGATCATAAACATGTCGGCAAATTCGTCGATCACCACCACGATATAGGGCAGCTTCTCCAATACCGGGTGCGGCTGATGCACTTCCCATGGCTGTGGCTCCCACAACGGATCTGCCACTTGGGCACCAGCGCGCTCCGCTTCATCCAGGCGGCCATTAAAGCCTGCGATATTACGCACACCCATGGCCGCCATCAGCTTATAGCGGCGCTCCATCTCGGCCACACACCAGCGCAGGCTGTTGGCCGCCTCTTTCATATCGGTGACCACGGGCGCCAGCAAATGAGGGATACCATCGTAGACCGACAGCTCCAGCATTTTGGGGTCGACCATGATGAGCTTCAGCTCGCTGGGCTTCGCCTTGAGCAGCATCGAGATCAGCATGGCGTTAACGCCCACTGACTTACCCGACCCGGTGGTGCCGGCTACCAACAAGTGAGGCATCTTACCCAGGTTGGCCACCACGGGGCTGCCGCCAATATCCTGGCCCAGCGCCATGGTCAGCGGTGAGGTTTCCTGCTGGTAGCGGTCAGAGTCGATCACTTCGCGCAGGCGGATCATGGCGCGGTTGGGGTTGGGTATTTCAATCCCTACCGTGGGTCGCCCAGGAATAACCTCCACCACCCGCACACTCTTCACCATCAGTGAGCGCGCCAAGTCTTTGGCAAGATTGCTGATCTTGGAGACCTTCACGCCCGCAGCAGGCTTGATTTCAAAGCGGGTAATCACCGGCCCAGGCCAAGTATCGACGACTTCCGCCTTAACACCGTATTCGCGCAGCCGCACTTCAAGCAGTTCCGCCATATCGGCCAACTGTTCATCGCTGTAATTGGGCTGATGCGGTTCAGCAGGTGTCAGCAGTTGCAGGCTCGGCACATCGCCTTCGGGCTCGTCCAGGGTCTCAAAGGCAGGCCGCTGGCTCTGCAAATGCTCCACGGTCCACAGCGCGGGGCCTTCGTCAGATTCTTGCGCTTGAACATCGGGCGAGAAAGTGGGCTCTTGGCGTGCAGCTGGCGTAGGCACTGGCGCTGGTTCGCTTGGCTCCTCTGGCTGGTATAACTCGTCGTCCATCTCTTCGTCGTCCCACACTGGCTCCGGGACGACTTCAGCCACACGCTCAGGCTTACGTGCAGGCTCAGGCTCCATGGCGCGCCTAGGAATAGCTTCAGGTGACTCGCTGAGCGTCGGCTCACTGCGGCGTTCAGCAGGCGCTGATTGAGTATGCGTTTTCTCATCAGGCGCTTCGTCGTTGACAAAGAAGTTACTTGCAGCAGGTGCCGGCGACTCTTCCTGACGCGAGGCGTGTAGCGGGAAGGAGACGTCGGCCTCCTTGGGCTCATCGTTTTCCTTGGGAACGGGCTCAGGCGCTTTTGCCGGCTCCTCTGCCTGGACAAAGGCATTTTCTCGCGGCGCTGGGGGTGCCGACACCTCCGCCTCTTCTGCGGCTTTATCTACTGGTGGCACTGACGCCTTTGCAGGCGCCGCCACTGCTGGCTCCTCGGTAGCGGCCGGTGATTTAGCAGGCACGTGCTTATTGCTTGAAAAAGCCGCAGTTTCCCAGGGAATCGAGGTGTCGGTGGTCTCGCTGCTGTATTCCGTAGCGGCTGAATGGTCGGTGACACTGTTATCAAGCGGCATTGAGAAACCTGGCTCGCGCCGTTCTCGACCCGTGGCGCTTTTACCTACACCTACCGATTCAGCAGTCGGCTTAGCTTCAGTCGACTTAACGTCAGCAGGTTTATCCTCAACATATGAAGCTTTGGGCGCTAGCTCGGGTTTGACTTGAGACTTCGCCGTGGGCGCGGGTTTCGCGGCCGCTCGCTGCGCTGCGCGCATGCGGCT
>TARA_R110000824_G_scaffold8336_3_pt1 | contig 27472 bp, 37 predicted proteins | sample TARA_R110000824 | Tara Oceans TARA_R110000824 (sample SAMEA4397747) | marine metagenome | biome: Polar Biome; feature: [MES] marine water layer (ENVO:01000295) within the mesopelagic zone...; material: water (ENVO:00002006), including particulate matter (ENVO:01000060) such as......
TTAGTAACCCTAAAACCATTAGAGAATTTTTCTAGTTCACCGTCAGACCAAATGGGATTAACCCCGAGATCTTTTATAAACTTAGCTAATTGTTGTCCTGCAGACGGTGTTGCACTACCTAATCCCATAACGGTTTCTATTATCTACTGTATCACGTTCGTACTTCTTAGGAGAACGATTTTGTTTAAAGGTGAAGTGATCCATTGCAGTCTTCATCGCAGACTTGAAGTTTACCATTAACATAGAATGTTGTGCTTTAGTTACACGACGAGCACCTACAAGTAAGTTCATCGCTGCGCCTTGAGCAATTGCTTCTGTTACCGCACCAAAATGAGCAGGTACAATCTCATAAGAAACTACACCGTTAGTAATTTCACTTTCAGTAAATGCAGCACGAAAATCTATTTGGGGAGGATTCGAGTTTGCGGTATGAGAATTAATAATTCTTTCTTGTACTCTACCTGCAGTTCTGCCTATAGCTCTTACGACACAACCTTGGTAAGCACTTTCTCTCCTATCTAAATCACCTAAGATTTGAGAAGCCCAACCACCTGCGGTTAGGGTTAAGATAGAACCTGCAGCATTCATACTACCGTCTTCAGCATAGTGAGGCTTCGCATCAGTTGTAGGGATATACCAAATTTCAATATCTTCAGCCACTTGCGGATAGGGTCTAATTGCAAGCATCTCACCTTCTACATACCAATTAGGACCTCGAGTACTATATTGATTTCGAGGGAGTAATTCTGTCTTTATCCTTCCATCATCATACATAGTTACAATTCTTTGTATCTCTCCTATACACGCAGGAAGCAGATAATACTGTTGGTCTTTTACTAAAGAAATAGTTGTCTTTTCTATGATATATTCAGACGAGGAGTTTTGTATACGAGATATAACCCTGCTATACTCAGGTACTATACCGTGCCTAAAAATATAGTCGTCAGAGTAATCAAGTTCCTTCGCAATATCACCGATAATGGTTTTGGTTTTCTCAAGAATCATGTGCAAACAAGAGTCCTTATTTGGAACCATCGTTTGAGCATTCTTTTCTCTAACCGTCATCATCGCAGAAGTAATCGCAGACTTCGCAGATTCCGAAAGAACAGCCATATCTGTTTCGGGCAACTTGCCTTTGAGTGTCATCAACTCCAAAATAGATCTTGTAACAACTGCACTCATTATTGTACTCATCCATGGTGCAACGATTTCATACGCAACAGTCGCAGCATTGGCAGATGTAAACGCTTCTGATACAGTTACGATACCATTTACAGCATCGTGACTAGTAATAGTTCGTTCGGAAATAGTACCGTTAGTTTCAAACACTCTAATGGTCGCACCTTCATAAGCATTAACTCTCTTATCAACTGTGCCTAACTGTCTCGAGAATAATCCCCCACTCGTTAGGTCTATTTCCGTTTTACCCGCATTACCAATTGTTCCATCTTTTGCATAATGCGGCATGAAGTCGCCACTAGGTACGTACCACAAAAGATAGTTAGTAAGTTTACCTGTCGTAGGATTAGGTCTAATTGAAAGCCTATTTCCTTCAATAGACCAACCGTTACCGTTAGGATCGTTTTCATCTCGTTGCCTCACTTCTTCTGTAGGGATAACACTACCTGCCGCAGTCTTACAAAGTCTTAATGCTTTATAAATACAGGAGGGTAATACATAATATTCTTTATTATTTTCAAATGTTAATGCGTGTCTAATAACAGTCTGAGAATCACTTCTAGCATTCATCATTGTCATAACTTCAGAAAGTTTAGGACAAATAACTGAACGCATAATATAATCGTTAGACATCTCCTTCTCTACTTGTTCAGGAAGACCCCATCGAATCCTCTGCAACATTGTGTAAAGAACTGAGTTTTCAGGAGCAACACTTTTACCACCTATCTTATTAGAGGTAAGAGACATTGCAGTTTGTAGTGCTAATCCAAACTGCTCCTTAAGGTAAGCCATATGTTTTTCATTGATGTTCCTAGCAACCCCTAGATTCATACAAGAGGCTAAGGCAACTGCTTGCCAGATTTGACCCATAAACTCAGGTACAATCTCATATCTCAAAGTACCTGCAACAGGAATATCTGCAGTACCAAATGCCGAACGGACAGTTATCGTTCTTGTTGAAACATCGTATCCTGATATGACTCGCTCTTGAATCATCGTTTTAGCGGCGTTCCATACTCGAAGCACTCCTCCTATATAAGCACCTTCTCTTCGATCATAATCTCCTGAGTCAGGAGCGGTATCTAATGTGAATGTTAGTGCACCCGAAAGAAGTGCTCCACCATCAGCAGAGTAGTGAGGGGTAAAGTCACCAGAAGGTGTATACCACACCTCATAACCCGCAGTGTCAGGTGTCCAATCAGGACGGAAGTAAAGGTCTCTACCATCTACACTCCAACCGGGACCACGAGGATCAGTTTCATCTCGCTTTGCAATATCGTCAGTTACATTACCCGCAGCATTTACCGCACAAATGCGATGGATAATTCCTACATTAGGAGGAAGTTCCGCATGTGTAAAATTATTCTCTAGTCCATCTAAGCTAAATTTGCAGATGATAGGTTCATCTCTACCTTGGTTAATAGCAGTTATTACATTAACCATCTCTGGTTCGATAATTTGTCTTACTAGAAAATCATTATCATATTTAGCATCAAGTGAAGGGTCGTCCAAATAGGTACGAATCCTCTCAATAGTCGTCATTAATATTGAGCCAGTGCTATGCATTATTGATTATCCTATTATCTTATTTTTAGACAGATTAAGAAGGGTTTCTTTCATTTCAGAATCCTCATCGTTATAGTGTACATTAGAGTGATCTAAGATACTAGCCTCCTCGTATTTTCCTTTCCTTCTAAGAGAAGCCACTGACTCGTTTCGTCTTCCTAGGTTCTCTTCACGCTCTCTACGTTTCTCGTCGTTACGCTCTTTCAATTGCTTCTCAATCATTTTCTCCTCAGGTTCGATTGCTCTACATCGGAATTTTACTTCCATAGTAGGTATCCACCCACCACGGTCTGGAGCCTTATCCATCGTGTCTAATTCTAGACATATTGGTTTATCAACTTCCCAAGGGGGGTAGATCCAGTGAGCAAGGACATACTTTTCTGTATACGCATGACGATATACAAATAAGTCTTTTCTTCCTGTCTCTCTCCTAATGTGGGCTAACCACATACTTTCAGGGAGAACCTTATGTTCTGCTCCTAGTTGGAGTCCTGTGTTTAGTGCTTCTTCATACGGGCTGTAAAGTATTTCTATATCCATAACAATAGTATACCAAAAGAAAAGAGAGCCCACCATACATGGCAAGCCCTCTCTTCCAACACAGGAGGATATGTTTACGGATTAATTAGCACTATAGATCTTGTCATAACTGACACCTGTTAGCTTCATGCCAGCAGGTTGATCAGGAACTAATTGCATTCTCATTTGACCGGGCATTTGAACGCCTTCTGTAACTCGTGTGATTCCGTTAGCACTACCATCTGTATTATAGATAGGTAGTTTATTGGAACCTGTACCGGTGAGAGCACCAGCAATGAATTCAAAAGGAGCACCATCTGCTTTTGCAAATTTGCTTGTTCCGGCTACGGCTGGAGGAATATACTTCTTCCAGTTATTTCCACCTTTTCGGATGCCATATACTGAACCATCTTCAACATAAGTTGAAGTGTAGCCACTATATGTACGACCATCAAAGGTGAATTTGAAGCCTTCACTTGAACCTTCACTAGTTACGCTCGAGAGCTTACCAGTTCGATCCAAAATTTCACGACCAATTTTCGTTGATTCGTAGTTCAACCAAACACCATCACTGGCAATCAAGCAGTCAATATATTGACCGTACTTGTTTTTGGCTGCGTGGAATCGACGAAGGTATTGACGAAGTTTGTGTTCGGTAAGAGTACCAACACTACCTTTCGTGAATGATTTAAACTCTGGGTGTACCGTAACATCGATTTGGTTATTAACCGAACCGTCTTTATCAGCACCTAGAAGGTAATTGTTATTACCTCCAGAACCAGATTTTAACCAACTATTAACACCAGCAAAACCTGTTGCGGTATCTGCTGTTTCATCAACAGAACCTGCAAAGAGAATCCAGTCATTAGCTACTGGAGCAACTACGCCACCACCAGTTGTAAATGCTGCTGCTGCTGAAACTAAACGCACTTGGCCTTTAAGTTCGTCAACATAGTCAACGAATACTTTATGGCGACCTGCTTTAGTACCATCACTTGAACTTTTCAAGCCGTCAGCGGCGTTGGCAAGGTCTGCACCAGTATTATCATCCCAAATATCAATGCGTTGACCGACATAGAATCGATCTACTGCACCATTACTTGGACTGAATGTACAATAGTAAGGACCTGAACCTGCGATTGCGATATCTGAGCCAATTTGGCAAAGTGCGTAATCGTCATTTTGGTTTAAGTACCAATAATTACAAAGAGTATGAGCTATATTACGACCAAAACCTTCTAGTTTAGGAGCAATAATCTCACCAATAAAGGCGGGACTTGCTTCTGCTTGCATTTCACCAAGCGTAAACATGATGTTAGACATCATGGAACGCATACCTATACCTAAACGGTAAGGTAGGGCGTTTGGACCTTCAGTGGGATCAGGCCAAACTTGTGCGAGATTTTGAGTATATAGACGACCACCATGCGTATCTGTATCATCACCATAAAGAGTGAGATCTCCCCTTGGAGCACCTTGTTCAAGTACACCAGACATTGAACCCATAAACACTTTAAGTATTTTTAGGTCACGACCGAGTGCATCGGCAGGGCCGACCCCTTGACTTGTAGAGATAAGATCTCTCCAAATAGGATCTAGTCCAGGAAGGAAAATTTCGACGTTCTTATTGATGACTTCTTCGATACGGTCTTCATGTAGGTTGAAGAGCGAACCTGCTACTGCTGCCATCTTATTATTCCTTAATTAATTTTAAGCTTTCGATTCTCCCCCAGCTGCGCCATCTTTGGCACTCCTAAGTAATGTATCGAGTGTCCATTCACGGGTCTTGACATTAATGTCACCCATGCTGTCACCCTTCTCATACTGAGGAGGTTCAACTGGAGGTTTATTAAACAAACTATCACTATCTGTTGCTGTTTCCGGTGACCTCTGAATCTTATCAGGATCTCCGATTACCGAACGAAATTTATCATACACTGTTTGAGCGGCTTTTCCAGCCTCCTCAGAAAACCAAGCAGGATTGAAGTTCTCACCTGCCGCTCTACGGGTTCTAAGGGATTCGAGCATTGCCGCTTCCACTTCATGTTTTAGAACTTCTTGTCTGTTCTCACCCCCACTTTCTATACCCATGAGTTTCTTTATATTCTCATCGTTATCTATAGTGGAGTTAAGAGCATTATTGAGTTCTTTCTTCATCATTTCAGCACCTAGACGCTGTTGACGATCTTCTATTTGATTTAATCTTTGTTGTTCTTGTTCTTGCATATATTGCTCCTGTTGTATTCTATACTGATCTTGTTGTTGTTGCAGTAAAAGTTGGTCTGGGTCATAACTTTCTTCGGTTTGAAACTCTAGTTCTGCCTCGGGTTGAGCTTGAGGCACGGCTTGTTCCTGTGGAGATTCTGGGTCTTCATTTGTCCAAGTAATATATTCCTCAATATCTTGGGGGGTATATCCTTCTTGGGTCATGAGGTAACGAACCGCATTTTCCCTCGAGAGATCATCGCTTCCCTTAGGGGATATAAGGGTTTGAGCATGACGATTGTACTCTTTAAGTTGTACAGCCTCATCTCTAGCACTAATTAAATCTCTAACTGATATTTCTTCTCCATCAACCTTAACGGTTGAATCTAAATCAATAGTAGGTTGAGACTGTTCGATTGTTTCTTGTGTAGTTTCTTGTGTAGTTTCTTCAGACATTTACATGGCTCCTTGTTGTGGGAATGGCATCGGGCCACCCTGACCCATACCTTGTTGACCTTCCATTGGTTGTTGCATCATAGCAGCTTCCATTGGTGACGGCATACCTTCGGGCATCATTGCCCCTGTAGATTCTAACAGAAATTGCTTGAAGTCAATAAATTGATTCTGAACTTCTGTGCTAGCTATAGTCATTATAGGCCCACTCATAAATGCCACAAGTATTCTTAGTTGGAATTCTGGTCTAGCATTATGAGGAGTTAAAACGATTTGACCGGGAGTTTGACCGTCTCCATAAAGAACAAGACAGTTACGAACTATCATGTCATATGCCGCTTTCTCTTCGTCTAACCAAACAGCAAAGTCTAGTCCTTCTTTAAGTGCTAAGATTTTAAAAGCATCAGGGTCTGCTATACCTGCGTTTAGCATTTCAAGAGCTTCTTGTTTTCTAGCTACCATCGAACGAGGACTTACCTCTTTGATAGAGATAGATATATTCTTTAAGGAAGGTAGAGGATTTGTTCCTTGGAACTGAATCTCACTCTTCTCTGCATCAATGACCGCTCCTGCCATCTCTAAATTCAAATCAGATACAGGAATCCCTATTGGATTATCCATAAGCACTCTAACTGCACCTGCTAATACAGATTTATAACAACCTGCGAAGGCTTGTTCAATACCCCTACTTGGGTTAGTCATAGCCTTATTAATTTGTTCATCAAGGAACGAAAGACCTACCGCAGAGTCTACACGACCCTTTTCTCGGATGAGGTCTTGCACAGGATTCATCTTATCTATAAGGTCTTTAGCAAACGCTGCAGTCTTACCGGGAATATCCCCCGCATTGTGGGGAGTGATATTGAAAGGTCGGAATGTTTCTACCACGGGATCAGGTTCAAATGGAAGAACCCTCAATCCCGAACCCACATCCCGTAGCATTGCTCTATCATTAAACTGACCTTGAGGCATAACAAGTACACCATATCTATCAGTATCTCTAACGTTATTAAAGAGCGACTTAAGTAATCGTTCCATCTCTCTACTTAAAGAGAAAAGAAGATCAAAAAGTCCTGCACCATGGAATGTTCCGTTCTCAATAAACCTCGCAAAACCAATTGGGCAATATACCTCTTGGTCTTCAAAAGTCTCATCATGAAGAACGACATCACCACTAGTTACGACATATCTATTTACAGTGTCCCCCACTCCATAAGTCCATAACTCTCTAATCTTAACGATTGAAGCCTGTGGTTTATTAGGACTAACACCAGATTGGCTAGTATCATTATGGTATTTAACATCCTTGCCTTGTGAGCCTCCACTCGCCTCAGTCGTATCTTCTACCTCACCGATGTTTGATTCCCACCATTCCATCTTCTTAAGGCTCTTACCAAATTTCTTATTAAACATTTCCTCGAGAAACTCTAGAGGGACGGTTCGTTGTCTCATCATCCCACGAGCTTTTGTATAGTCGGCCCCTAAAGATGGGAAAGGATATAATTCACGAGGGTGGATTACTTCGAGGTCTGCAACTAGACCAACTGTTTTACCGTTAGTCATGTGACCTGCTATACCACAGGAACCTAACGAGGTAAAGATATGGGAAAACTGAGTTTTAACTTTATCTAATTGATCATTGGAAATCACATGATCCATAAGAATTTGACTAAGAGCTCGTTCTCTAATACTGTTTAGAGATATACCTCTCCTTATAACCTTAGGTCTAAGGTCTAGAGATGCTAGTCTACCTGAAACTCTATCAATTGCAGAGAGCATCTCTTGAGATTGAAACTCCATGTTCCCATCTTCATCTAAGTAGTGGGGGGATAATGCTCCGCTACTAGGATCAAATACGTCAAATCGTCTGGCACCGCATAAGTAGTGCCAAGCGAGGAGCCACATAATTTTCCTATATGAAAGACGAGATTCTTCTCTATCAGCATGCTCAGCAATTATTCTTGCTAAGTCAGTTTTATTTTTTGGTAGTTTTATGGTGTCTAGTGCCATCTTTTGCCTTTAATTTTTCTGCCGCAATACCCCTAGGGCTGTAACCACGAGGAGTTTCTGCTTCTATTGTAATATCTTTTAGTTTAGAAATCTCGGGTATAACCTCAGTAGATAAATTTTGAGGTATAGGTTGATATTCTAAATCCCCATCACGAGGCCCAGTACCGTAGTAGCATCTCATTAGTTTATCGAAAAATACTAAAGGTACAACTACGCAGTTTTTATGTTCATACTCTTGAGGTGTTGTCGGTATCATCTAATAAGTTCCTATCTAAAATATCTTGTATTTCACCAGCTCCTACCTTGCTCCAGTCTATACCGTGAGCGATTGGGATACCTAAATCTTTATCTATAACTTCACCGTCTCTTAAGCGTTCAAGTGCGTTTTTGTTGTCTAATTCCACTTTTGCCACCTGAGACATCCTACCTCTAATAACGAATTGGCTCATACATACACAATCTAATTCGTCATCGTGCTGTAATCCACCATCTTTCGCATCAGGATTAAATTGCTCTATTTGATCTTTAAGCCTTCGAGATGAAGAATCACTCTTCCACAAAGGAAATTTTATTTTGTCAAATTCGAATCTTAGTGAAAGAGATGCGATTTTACTGGACTTATCTATCATGCCGGGGTTTAACTTCTTAATGCCGGGGATATGAGAGATGCCCATCATGTCTTTTGCTCTCGTTCTTACTAGAGAATCTAGGGTGGTGTATACACCTAATCCCTGTTTAATCGCTTCTACATGGATAGTGGGTACTCTCCAATGGTCTGCTATTTTCATGGTCTCCTTCAACAGTAAATCTTCTCTACATTGAGCACTCCACAAATCTAACACGAAAAGTTCATTCTCAGAATTGATGCACATGACACAGGCGACCTTAAAGTCTGAATCTGCTGTTGCTGTGTAACTAGTGTCCACTGTCACGAAAAGCCTATTAAGTTTCAAAAACACACACATTCTTTTCTTGACTAGTTCTTCCCCTGAATAATAGCAAATAAGTGTATTACTGAGATAAGGATCAATATCTAATGCGGGATCCACATTCTCGTACCACCACCCATGTCTCTCCTTGGTGAGTGGGGGGAAGTAAGTTCCATCACCTTCACCAGGTCTCGCCATATACTCTGCTAAGAAGTTGGGAGTACCGATGATTTCTCGAATCTCTTCAAGGGAAACCCTATCTTTAAGCCGAGGATTTTCTTCTTTAATCTTACGAGTGGCTGGCCACATGTCAGGCCAACAGGAAACAACAGTTCCATCCTCTTCTTCATATGCAGCACGAACAATCATCCGAGACCAAAGATTGAATCGAGGGTCTGTCGCAATCATTTCACCTGCTTTGTTCTGTTGAGTTTGCAATGCATGCCAAGCATAGTGACGACGAGATACAAATGTAGCCAACCAATCTACACCACAACCAGCCCTCATAACCATAGGCAGAACCACTTTGAAAAGAAGATCATCCATATACTGTCGAATGAGTGACATTGAGGTTGATGCTTTCGGGTCATACTCTGGGTCATCTAATACGTAGCGTCTAGGTCGTCCACCACGTTGTCTTGATTCTGCGGAGATAGCTCGAAGCCAACTACCATTTCTTAGTTGCATCATCTCAGTACCAAAGGGGGCTTCACCTCTTTTAGGAACCATACGATTATCTGGGAACTCGGGATTCCAATCATCGTGCAATCGCTGGTTGTGCTGGAACTGATCCTTGAGTGCTTGACCCGTACCCCGTGCATTATCATTCGTAGATGTTGCGTAAAGGATTGAATACATGGGACGAGTTACCATTCGAAGCAAGCAAGCCTTCCTAACAAGATAAGACTTAGCAGAACCCCGTGGTGCAATACATATATTGCGAGGTGAGGATGCCCACTGTTTCAAAATGTCGTAGTGAAACACTGGAGTTTCAAGTGGGTCATCATCATAAAAGAGAGGATTAAAATCTGTTGCTTCGTCTGCGTGTAAGTAATAAAGATCAAAGAATCTTAAACCGGCAGCGAAAGCTTCTGATAATTCTTTAGAGGTTTTATCTTTAGTAGTCCACAATTGACAAGCATTTATCCTTGCCTTTCTTTGACCTTCAGGTGTTAGTTCTGGGTAGTCAGCAGGTAAAGGATAAAAGGGATTATCGTTTTGTGGGATCCATAGTGTCACAAGTTTCGTTCTGTAGCTACTGCTGTAAAGGTTAGAGTGAATGCGATTCTTCCAAGTGCAGCAGCCAACATTTGAGGGTCAGGACCACAAGAAGAATTAGTTCTTAACTCTTTAAGAATAGGATAAAATTGATCTCGAAGATTCCTGTCTTTATCAAAGAGGTTATTAAAGGTTATCTTATACAGATTGTCAAACCCCTCACTCCATGCTTCTACATCATAAATTCCTAAGTCTCTAATAGCGGTAGCACCTAACTGAAAAAACTCCATCATGGTAGAAGTCTTCAAAAGAGCAACCGCCTGTTTAGATACTATATCTAACTCAGGTTTCTTTTTTACTTTTGTATTCTTTGGGACGGATGATTTCGTGCTTTTGTTCGATTTCTTTTTGGTCGCTGATTTCGCCATTTTGATTCCTCAAGTTTGATAGTAGTGTTGATGAAGACATAGTACGACTTACGTTTTCACTAATCATTTCAGTCTGCTGGATTGTAGCAAACATTCCATTGTTATTGGTAATTTCCTTCATTACGGATCTAAATTGTTTAAGAGCCGCAAGACTTACTTTAGGATCAGGATCACGCGCGTGTTGTATTATAGTGTTCATCTCTTCCATTAGATCAAAAGAAGATGCTTTGATTGCTGCTGCAGCTCCGCTTAACCCATAGAAAGATGTTATAACATCTTCACATGTCGTCTTCTGAATCTTCCCCTGTGTCGGGTTCTTCATTAATTTCTTCTTGTCCATATATATCTAGTATACTGCCTGGTCGCTTGGTTATGTTACCAAAGACACGAATTGATTTTGTAGTATAGTCCTTTTGAAACTCTTCTGTTAGTTGACTTAGACCTGCCCGTGCCATTCTATCCGCTGCTATTCTAGCTGCTTTCTTAACTTCTGTAGTCATATTTAATCCCCCCATTGCTTTACAAGCTAATAACTCACAAAGTAATGGTTCAAGATTTTTAGCTACATAATCAGGATCTAGCTTAGAAGGCTTCTGTTTTCCTGATGCTATTGACTGACATCCTGACACGAAGAAGTCATCTTCCCCCACTCTAGTGATGGCTTTAAGTGCGAGTTGAAATGAATTCATCTCGACATAGGTTGCCTTGCCTATCTCGATAAGTGGAACCTTCAATGCACGACAGAACGCTCGAAATGCTTTCTTCGTGATGTTTGCCCCAAACTCTTTGATATACCAATCTTCCGAGAGAAGTTTAACACCTGAACCAAATCCTATGTAAAATTGATCAGTCAATTCCCCCTCCTTTGTGACATCCAAGGGAATATTCTATTTGGCGATTGTCTTTCCCTATGTTTTTGCCAATTATGTATTGCTCCTGATGACGTTTGCTTCTCAAATCCCTCAGGCCTATACGACATCACATCATCCATCCCTAATCCTCTCGACGCTAAACTTCTTTGTCCCTTAGCGACAGCTAAGTCTTGATCTCCCAATTGTTTTCCCATTTGCGTTTGATATTCCTGCATTTTCTGTTGCTGTTCTAGCATCCTACTCATATACCTTCGTTTGGCTTCATGACCCTCACCACCCTTCGTATAAGAATCACTTAATCCGTGTTGTCCTCCTGGAACATTATCACCTACAACACTAGATAACCAATTATTAAAATCACCAGTTGTCTGTACTCTTTTTAACGCTTCGAAGTCTATCATTTTATCTCCAACGAGAAGAACCACCGAAGTGTTGTGCTTCCATTTGAGCTCTACGTTGTCCTTCGAATTGTGCTCTCAATCGAGGTGCCATTTCAGGATTGATATCTTGGAATAAATGGGGGGCGTATTTTGATATAAGTCCTTCACCTGCTTCTGCTCCAGGAGGTCCTATAGTTTCAGGTAAGTCTGTACCGAACCATCTATTTGATAATCCCGCTGCTTGTCCCGGAAGTGCGGCATATGCTGCATCGACTGGACCCGCCCAACCCGTAGGTCCTGAAGGATTAAGGAGGGAAGTAAGGAAGTCACCCATACCCAATCCGGATTGTGTTGCATGAAGCATAGCATCAACTGTTGCATTACCCATAGCATCTGGTTCACCCATACCAGCACCTAGACCACCGGGTTGTTGTGATTGACTCCACATATCAGTAACGGCATCTGTTGAGGCATTTGCACCCCATAAACCACCACCTAACATACCTGCCGCTTTAAGCCCTGTACCACCAACTTTTGCTGTCCTTGTTACAAGTTCTGGAGTTGCACCACCTAAACCTGAACCCATACGAATGGAACCTCCACCCTTGTTCTTTGCCATTCGAGCTTCTCTAGCACTAGCATCTTTTACTGCTTGAGCTTTTAATTCGAGTTCTATTTTATTAAATGATTTTTCTGCGTCTGTAGATCGAACGTAATCGAATTTCTTAGCACCTAGGTTTTTAAGCCTTCTATTCTGTTCCATTAGGTCTACTTGACCGAAGTCCCTATTCATGGTGACCCACTTTCTAATGGCATCGGTATAACTTCTTGACGTAGGAGTTTCTGTTCCTTTACCCCCCGGTCTCTCGCCTCCAAATCTCTTTTGGTTCATCTCATTCATTTCTGCTAAAGAAAGATCTTTAAACTCAACGTATCCCATATCAGTGTTATAGAGAATTCTACCTCTTTCTCCCATTTTCCAGTCTGGCTCACCAGGCTTGATAGTGGAATCGGATATATTTTCAGAAGGTCGAAGAGTTGCTTCATCAACTATGCGACGAGTTTCTTCCATCTTCCTATTTTGTTCAGCTAGTTGGTCTGCAGTTATATCCCTTGCATTTGTATCCTTTAACATTTCATTTCTTGTTTGCATCTGTTGAGCTATACGTACTTTTTCTTCTCTTGTGAATTCTCGTTCTTTTCCGGTTGTTTCATCTGTCGTTAACTTAGGAGTCCCGTCTGCATTGGTTGTCATTTGTTCGGCTAATCTACCGGGGTTAACTTCTAGGAACTCTAACTCTAAAAACCTTCTGGTTTGCTCAGGATTTCTAGCTCCTTCAGCCATTAAAGCTTCCCTCATTTGAGTTCTTCGGGTCTCAACTTGTTCCGGAGTTACACCAGGTTCTCTAGAAAGATCTCTCATCTTACTCTCTAATACCGCTTCACCGTGACTGCCAAGTGTTCTTGGTTTAGCTTCAGGCTTTGCTTCAACTGCTTCAGGAGTAGGAGCTTCAACTGCGTCAGATCCTATTCCTCCCGTGTCATAACCTAACCTATTAAATATTTTATCTGCGTCTGAATGCTTGCGTACTCCTTTTTCCCCATTAAGTTTAAGAAACTCATTTTTTTGTGCCATTGTCATCTCACTGATAGGTTTATCAGGAGACAATAAAAGATCGGGAGTTGGGGCAGGGGGCTTCTTACCACCTACGACATCACCCACTTTGCTTGTTGCCCTTTGCAATATGCCGGGTCCTCGCTCAGCTTTCATATCAGCCTTGCTTTGTCTTGCTACATCAAGGGCTTGCTCAGGAGATAACTTTACACCTTCAGGACTATAATATTGCGGTGCTCCTGTAGATTTTGTTCCTTGTCCACGACCCGTGTATCTCATAGGATTAAACCAACCCCTTGAAACCTCTCCTGGTCTTGCTGGTATTTCAGTTCGTAAGTGTCCTCTTCCTACCGCGTTTTCTAGAATTTTATTTTGACCTCTTCTTTTAGTACCACTGTATGATTCGTGCATTGCTTTCAAACCACCGCCCACTACTCCAAGTCCAAGTAGTCCACTACCTGTATCACCCCAAGTCCAAGGGTCGTCTGGTGTTGTATGAACTCCTTCGTTAAACCAAGGGTCTACACCACTATTTGGGTTTTGACCGATACCTGCGAAACCTAATGGGTTAGGTCTCGTCATGCCTCGAAGAGCTCGGGCTTGATTATTAAACTTTGCATTCGATATAGTCTGTTGGAGGTTTGCATCATTAGTTATAGAATTTAATGGTCTTTGAGCCGTAGATACCTGCGGCTGAGGAAGAATTGTGGTAGGATTGTTTCTACGAGCATCTTTAACAAAACCGTCAATCGTACTCGTATCCCTATCAGCAACTGAACTTATCATGCGGGGTTCTTTTTCCCAAGCCGGAGTATTGAACATCCCCTTGCCTTCTTTTAGCTCTTTCATTTGTTTACGAGTTAAGATCATTAATATAAGGATACACTAATGACTATTGGAACACAAGACAGACCACTAACTTCTGTCGAACCTATGAAAATAGCAGACGCTCTTTTAAGGAGTGTATTTAGAACCCCAAGCGGTAAAAAGGGGTTGTGGGTTTTTAGGGGGGACTTCTACGAATGGCACAGTAATATGTGGGTTCGTAGAGACCTAGAGTGGATAGAGGATGTTTGTTGGAATGAGTTAGAAGATTCCTACTATGAAGACATCGGAGGTGACGGTGCTGTTAGAGTGCGTAGGGTCGCTCCTAACAAGCAGAAGATAGACAACATAGTGCGAGGCCTAACGGCCCGCACTAGGATCCCCCACTCACAAATCCCAGTTTGGTTGCATGAACCCCATAAATCTTCAGGCAGCATCATTTCGTTTGAAGACTTTTTAATAGATGCAAAAACAGGTGAAGTGACAGAGAGAACCGAAGAGTGGTTTGAACCGGTCGTTCTTCCTGTTTGCTATACCCCTAACGCATATTGTCCGAGATGGATGCAATGCTTAGAAGAGTGGAGTGCCGATGATCCCGAATGGATAGAACTGCTGCAGAGGTGGATGGGTTATTGCCTGATGAATCATAGGCGACACGCAAGATGGTTGCTCATGTATGGAAAGGTAAGAAGTGGTAAGGGGACTATCGGTAAGGTCTTGCAAAGGTTGCTTGGTAGGGATGCATTTATGAACAGTAGTCTCGATGATCTCAGTAACGATTTTGGGCTCGATGGTTTGGAGCATTCTAGGGTCCTATGTATTAGTGAGGTTAGTGAATTAGATGGGAGGGAAGGAGAAAAGGCAACTCGAGTACTAAAGAATATCATAGGCCAAGACCCCGTAACCGTAAATGTGAAATATAAGAGGCAAATGAGAAATGTTGTGGTTGGTGCTGCACCTATTGTGCAAGCGAATGAAATCCCCACTCTACCTAATAAGGGTAGAGGGTTGTCATCTAAGATGTTAGTGCTCCCGTTTGATGTGAGCTTCGAGGGTAAAGAGGATGCGTACCTAATTGATACTCTTATAGGGGAACTCGAGGGTATCGCTGCTTGGTGCGTGGAGGGAGCAATTAAGTTAGAGAATGACGAGAACAGATTCCCGTTGCCTAGTAGAGCGAGTGATACCATCCAGATGTATCACCTCCAGAATAACCCGTTTGACTACTTCTTGGAAGAAAGGTTCATTAGAAGAGAAGGGGGCTTTGTTGCCACGGACTTGTTGTGGATGCAATGGAAGGATTGGCTGAAATCGAACTCGATAAAGAATTTACATGTCGCAAGAAACCAATTAAGTATTAAAATCGAAACGCAAAGCAGCTGGTCGGTGCATAGGTATCGACCTCATGGGGGCAAGAGAGGTTTAAAAGGTTTAAGCCTAAGAAAAAGTTTCGAAGACTTGTGCTAAGCACAGAAAGAACTGATAATGAATAAAGAAGACAATGCAACAGCTGCCGTTATGAATTCATGTTTAAGATTAATGAGTGGACTACTAATGAAAGAAGATATAGGATCACCCAAGGACGCTAATCCTAAAGAACTGTGGGCTCATCTGAAGATCAGGTATAAAGATGGTGACAAAATGGTTGATGAGGATGGTCTAATATGGGATGTTTGGAATAAAGAAGGTGGATATGCTTTATATTGCTTTGAAACAAAGGAAGCAATCGAGGTTCCTCGCCCCAAAAAGTATGGGGGAGGGTGAACCACCGGGGGTACCATTTTTGAACCATGCCGAAACCCCGTTTTTTTGAGTTAAATGCCGTTTGTACCAGGTGTGATACATGTACCGCACCTTTTTGTACTCTTTATATGTATGACTCCCTACGCATTAGTTATAAAATATGTGGTACATGCGGTACAAAACTCAAAACCTAGCTCCTAAGTACCTAGAGTGGGGGAAATTGAACCGGCTCATGCGGTACAAACGTGGTACAAGAGTGGTACAAAGTATATATCGCAAAAATTCCTAGACAGGATTGGTGTTTTGTAATCAAACGACATATAAACACAGGGGGCGACGGGGGGTACTCAAATGATATATAACTAGTGGTGATAGGAACGGGTGCGGGAAGCGAAACGAATACAATTCCTGAATACATAGCACTGGAAACACGGATCAAATAAAATACTACCACTAAACAGACAGAGGCAGCACTACAGTGGTACTAATTCAGGAAGGACAAAGCACACAACACTAAACCACGAAGACAATACAACAACAATCTCTGCGTCGTTGCAATACATCGGTCAATCTCGACGTAGGACGACCACGAAGCGTGGGGACGATACGATCGAGACGGTGCCCTGTTGACCGAGCAACGACGCACAAGTCCTTGGGGCGTGTAAGATTTAAAGAGTTATTAGGATATACAACTTATTAATATCCACCTTTGAATCTATAACAAACAGGAGCCTAACATGGCTAACAATACCGACCTCGCACTAGTCGCAAAAGGTGCACAAAAGCGTAAGCAAACAGACCGTCTCGTAATCGGACTACTTGATGACCAATCCGCAGTAGTTGGAATGCAAGGTGATAACGAAGTCTTTCGTATCAACACAGCCTTTATGCAACCCAACCATTACAACGGTGATACGAGTCTTCAAGTCTTTGCGTGTGCTAAAGGTGGCAGAGATGTCGAAATCGACTTGTTCGATGGAGATGGCAACTGTACAGGTAACGAAATCGGATGGTTTAAAATCAACTGTAAAATCAACAACTCACACCTTGTTGACACAATTGCTACAGCCAACGACATAGATATCAGCGAACCTAAAAAGTAAGCTGCAATCGACGACCAACACGGAGAGAGGAGACTAACATCCTCTCTTCCTTTTTCGTCGAGTAAAAAAAGGAACGCTACGCTTACCTTTTAATAACTCGACTACGAGTGTAATACACACTGGAAGTTAACAGTGATAAATAAGATCAAAGCTGCAGTTTGTATTAGAAGTAACATCGAAACCAGAAGTCTAAATCAACCTAAACACAAGGAGATAAACAATGAAAACTATACAAATGATATGTCTAATAGGAGCAATAATAACAGGCTCAATAATTGTAATATCAATACTACGACCCATAATTAAGACTTTATGGGAAACACTCAAAGACCCCGACTTATTATCCTCTCGACCCCATCATGGGGAAGAGAGTGATGATAGAGATCCTGAATGGGATGAAGACCCCATAGATTATTGTTTTATAACAAATAAACCATTAACTACATACCCTATGTACTTTTGTAATGAATTTGATTGTTATATCAGTGAAGAAGGATATCAAAAGGTTATGGAACATAAATACTGCCCAGAACATGAATCAGCATGTGAATTATGCATAATTAAAGGTGAATTCTCTCAACATGTGGATGTATTAGCATGAATAATGACAATCTAATATATGAAGTGACAAAAGCACACCACTTCATACAAAAGTTAAAAGTGCTTATTAATAACGCTCGAATCAAGCAGCATGAAGCCACAGAGGCAATTGAAGAGCTTGAAAAGGGCATAAACGAAATCATCAAACAATTAAAACAGGAGATTAATGATGAGTAGATACGAAATAGGAATGACATTAGATACTAACGAACACACATTTGCATATGGATATGATCGACCAATGCAAACATACTTTTGGCAAGTTTTCGATGATGAAGGCGAAACACTTGTTGATGAAGGTGGAATGACACCCCGTTCAGGTGGTCAACTACTTGAAGCAATAGATAAGTATGGAGTTAAAGACCTTGTGAAGGAAGACCACATGGTGAATGCAGCAATGGATATGCCATTCTAACTTTATAGGATAGTTTCTGCAAGCGAAAGTGTAGATGGAAACAACGCTCGTATACGAGTGGAAAGCAGTCGCACACTATTCTATAAGGTTTGTTTATATTCTAACTTTAATGGCACCTCGTCATCGAGCCACACTATTGTGATGGCTCGTTGACTCGCCATTAATAGATAGTAAAGAAGGAAGAAAGAGAAGCACTAATAAACGGAACCCGAAAAACAAAGGAGGCTCAAGGATGAGCAAATCAGGACATTGGAATAGTGTAACTCAAATAGATAGTAATATGTTTGCAAACTGTCCCTATCAAGTTAGCAATAACTTCGAGTGGGAATATGATCAGAACCCGGAATCATGGAGATCAAAAGACCATTATGACTGGGTAGGTATCGGAATTAGAAGTAGGGGGCAAAAGATACAAAATCCAGAAATCGAATCATTTTATCGAGAATCAATAAATCAAACAACATACGCAGATACAGATACAGTAGATGATTTCTATGTAGATAAAGAGATAATACTTGGAGCAGTAATCGAAAGAGGAGGTCGCAACATCACAGGATGGAGCATAGTAGTTAGAACAGTGATACATTGGGAAGAGAGAAGGCTGCGAAGAACAATTAGGGTTTGGAACACACCAAACATAGTAAACAATAATCGAAAACCACAAGATATAAAGATATGGGAGGACACACATGACACTACCTTGGAGGCAAATAGACAACTTCATTCTTCTCGTCGCAGACGGTTTAGAAGAATTAAAAGAAGCAGGTAATTTAACATCTCAACAAATATGGGATCAAGAGTTAGAACATGCAGAGATATCAGATAGAGAGTTAGATATATTAGCAGCATTAGTGTGGGGTGAATTAGCAGAGATAATATCTATTGCTATTCATACCCCCACTCTAGCAATGGATTTAGTAAAGACAGGAGAATGGCACGAAAATGATATCTGCAATGGAGCAGATTGGCAGAAACCGAAAACACAGGAGACCGATCATGAGCAATTATGAACAACACAATGAAACATTCCATTTCGAAATGGATAAGTTAGAACAAAGTTTACTCGACCCAGATATAACATGTATGCCCACGAAACATATTCGTGACATGTGGTATCAATCAGGAGAACTAATGAAAGAGTTAGACTTACTTGAAGAAATGGGAACCAATATCCCATCATTAACAATAGCAGCACTCAAATTAAGAGCGCAAATATTTATAATTCCAGAACAATTAAACATCGAATCAAAAGCACAGGAGGCACAAAATGAACGGATGTGAATTTTTATCAGAAATTAGAAACGCAACATTAACAACATCAGCATTAAAGTTAATGCATAGAATATTAGAAGAACATTTAGAATGTTTAAGTGAAGGAGGGGAAGGAACAGAGTGGGGGAATCATCTCTATGAAGACATGAAAGAATTAGCAGCACCACATGATGTTCCAAATCCAATATTATGTGTATTTTTACACCATGAATTAATGGATACATTAAAAGATTGGACAAAAACAATGATAGCAAGTGAACACGTAGAATATAATAACCAATTAGAAGAAACTTTTGCCATTGAATCCATAAAGGAGAAACCATGAAACGTCACAATTGTAATAAATATGTAGCGTATGAAGACTTAGCAACCATACCACTACCCCCTGCAAGAAATAGATTCGTGCCTATAGCACACAAAGACTTATTTGATAGAGCAATACACAACCTATCAATGCTCAACTATGAACCAATTAAACCTAAGTTCTTACTTGACCACACAAAACAAAAGTTTGTTGCTACATTTGGCATTAAATCAACTAATACTCTTGATGATGCATTTGCAAATAATGATTATCAATTCGAAGTGGGTTTAATAAATAGTAATGATGGCAGCATGGCACACAAACTATTCACAGGTACTCATGTATTTGTGTGTGCTAATGGTCAATGGTCAGGCGAAGTAGTTTTATCTCGTAAACACACTAGAAACGCAGGTTATGACATCAATAAAGGTCTTCGAGACTTTGTATTTGAACTTGAAGATAGACGCAAAGAAACTTTCGAAAGCTTTAATAAACTAAAAGAATATGATTTTAGTAGTAAAGCAGAAACACATGACTTTGTAGTTGAAACATGCAAAAGAGGTATCTTACCTTGGCAACAAGCACCTAAAGTACTAGAACACTGGGATACACCAGAACACAATGAATTCAAAGACCGTAACGGATACTCATTATTTAATGCATATACCTCACATTGGAGAGGTATTAATCAATTCACTCTCTCCGATAAAACAACTAAATTAAGGACATTTATCGATGACTTCAAACAACCACAACACGCTGGATCAACTGAACAAAGACCTGGAGAACCTAGAACTACAACATGGGACTCTAGTGACTTCCCTTACTAAAGTAAATGAAGAAATATATTTATTAGAAAAAGAAAAACTATCGTTATTAGAAGAAAACCCTCTTGCATCAGCAGAGGGAGCAGCATTAATGTTGGGAATACACCCAACGCAAGGAGGATACAACAATGCCTAATTGGTGTTACAACAGAGTAGATATCTACATTGAAGATGATAAAGAAAGAGAAGAGTTTATAGAATTTGTAAAAGGTACACTTGATAATGAAGGTGACATTGAGATTCCATTCTCATTCGCTTCAATCATGCCTGAACCAGACTATAAAACCACACCCGTAGCAAAAACATTTCCTGAAGCCAAAGCTGAAAGAGCAGAAACTGAAGAAGATGCAGCAGTAGCCCTAAAGAATGAACCAACCATCAGAGAAAACGCATGGTGGGACTGGAGAATCCAAAATTGGGGAACCAAATGGGATTTAAGTGAAGAGATTGAATTTGAAGTTGATGGAGCTTCTATTCATATGCAATTTCAAACTGCATGGGGACCACCTGCAGGAATCTATAATGCACTTGAAGAAAAATTTCCTGATATTGGAATAACTTGGTTCTATGATGAACCCGGAATGGAATTCGCAGGATATCTAAACAATGATAACGATTAAATTAACCAGTATCCTCCTGTGATTCTGGTTTCGATGGGTGAGGCTCTTTTACCGGAGTCTCACCTTTTTTCATAGGAAACATGGAATTTAATTTCTTCCGTCTTTTCTCACATTTAGAACAGGTTGGGATGTGCACAGCATTTGTGAGTCGTTTAATAATGTCTCCCAAACCTTCAATTTTAGGCGGCTCACTACTCATAAGGAGAATTCTCATCTATAATATAGTTATGGAATACGAATCTGAATCTTACGATATTGATATTAGTCATATAAAAAACTCTGATAGGGTCTGTTGGCAGTATACCACAGAACCTCCACTTGACGAGGATTATATTGATTGGCATCAAGTTAATGAAGACATATACTATAAATTATCTACTGTAACAGAGGCACTAGCAGTGGCATCGGATCATGTCCACTTAAACAAATTAATACCAAGCACAGTATTAGAGTGGTATTATCGATTAGACGCATTATTTGATGCTGGAATAGGATTTATATTCATAGACACAAAAGAAGGGGAAGTTCCAATTAGAATGACATTACCCGATTTAACAGACCATCTTGGTTTAAGGATAAATGTTGCATATTGGGAACCAAAAAAGTTTGATAAAAGCATTCGAACCCTTCGAATGAAAAACCATTTAAGAGAAATAGTAAATTAACAACAGGAGCAGGAACATGATAACCAAACCCGAAATAATAACAGAAGGACACCTTACATACCTTGATAACCTACGAGAGAGTGGGGAAACAAACATGTTTGGAGCACCAGCATATGTAGAACAAATGTTTGGTGTAACAAAGAGCGAAGCTCAAGAGATAACATCCTATTGGATGGCAACATTCGAGGAAAGGAGTAAATAATGGGAACACCAATAAACTGTAAAGTTGATTACGGAAAACCAGCAGAAGGAGAACCCAACATAACGGGCTCTCTTGAAGTGGTGTGGAACCACAGAACCGGAGAGCCTACAGATGTAGTAGGATTTGAAATATTCGTAGAACACAATGGAGATACTCTATGCTTTCAATCAGCAGAACAATACAGAGGTAAAAGTGAAGTATTAACAATATTAGAAGATGTACTAGGAGAATCTCTAGTAGATGCAGCAAGGAATCATTGCGACCATGAACCACCAACAGACGGAACTCTTCAAGAACAAATCGACTATCAAGACTGCTTCGACGATTTCTATCCCCCAATTCCCAGAGGCTAAACCTTTCTGTAAACGCTGCGAGCTACACGAACAAGCAAACCATGCGGGAATAGGAACAGAATGGTTTGCAGGGATGTGGGGGACTTTAGCTACTCGAGCGGATTTAAATCTTCCAACAATACTTATAATTGGACAGAATCCTGGATACTATGAGGATAAAACTGGTAAACCCTTTGTGGGTAGAAGTGGTGATATCCTTAAAAAATCATATTTAGAAGGTATACAATTATCTAAAAGAGCAAACTTATGGCTTGGTAACGGAGTAAGATGCCACACAACAAACAATCAAACACCGAAACCGAAACATTATCAAGAATGCAATCAACATCTAATTGAAGACCTACAAATACTTAACCCAGACATAGTATTAACACTTGGAGCACCAGCAACCACATCGTTCTATAAAAATATCCTTGGAATTACAAGAATATCTTTAACAAAATCATTCTCAATGAACGGAAATCTGTATACTCCCAATAACCACAAAATAGATAGAGTGGGGGAGTTCAATATGTTTAGCACCTACCATCCAGCAGCAGTACTTCGAAACAATAACTTAATAAATAGTGTACACTCTCACATGCAACTCGTAAGCGACTGTGTTGATGGGACAATGGCTTCTCCATCAGCACCTAAAATAGTACCCACTCGATCACCAAAATGAATCTTAGAGATCATCCCGAAGTACAAATATTACTATCAGAAATAGATAGTCTTCTTCTACAAAAAGAAGAGATGCTTGAACTTATTGAAACAGTAACAGATCAAATAATCAGAATGAAACTAGATTATAATAGAATGCTTAAATACATATCATCATTTGATGATATACCAGTAATCGTTAAACCCCCCACTCTTAGACTTGAAGATATAGCAAACACAGTAGCCTCTATCGAGGCATTTATGGAGTATGAAGACGATTTAGAAAAATTTAACTAGGAGTAGATATGGAAACCAAAATAATTAGTCTCGACATCGAGACGTACGGTGCTATTGAGGAGGGGATAAGAGGCAATCCCTTACCAAAACAGACCGTATTTCACCCTGCAAGGTCTATACACACGGATGGTATAGATCTTAAAGATTTAATAATCACAGCCTCAATCACATTAGTTAAGGATGATCAATGCGAGACTCAGAACGAGCTATGGAAGCAGCCATACTCAAAGCACACACAATTAAAAACGAGGACACAAGAAACCTCGCTCTTACCCAAATCAACATCGCAAGTGCTATCCTCGTTGCAATTGAAGAACTTGAAACCTCAAGAAACAATGGTCTTCGACCTGTCGAATCACACTGAAAAATTAAGACTTAAAAAATGGTTAGAATATTCCGAAGTAATCATAGGAATGAACCTCCCATTTGATATCCAATACCTAAGAAAAGACCCGTTCCTAAAATTCACATTAGAAAATCAACTGCTAATTGATCTATCTGTAATAAACTATCTTCATGATGAAACCCGGCAAGAAAAAAGTCTCAAAAGCCTAGGTCCAATACTCCGTACACATGCATATGAAAACACACTAAAAGATAAAAGATTCAAATCTCCTACAGACCCAAAGTTAAAAGAATATAACGCACAGGATACACATAACACAGTACTCGCTGTAAGGGAGCTTGCTCGACGTATAGAGCAAGACTTCCCCAGTGGGGATAAGTTATCCCCATTCTGTATAGAGTTTTACTCGAACCTACTATGGACAATCATACGTATGTCCGAGTCAGGTATCTGTATGAATAAAAAAAAGTTAGAAAAATTCGAGGTTGAATTACTAACATTATGTGAAGAAGCAAATGAAACAGCGACCGAAGCAGGATACCCGCTACAAGGCGAAGGAAGCGGAACTGCAAAGCAACAACTCATGGATGATGCAATCGACTTGATAGGAGATTGGATGCGAGATGAGATGGAACTTACACCAGCAAAAGGACTTGTGAGTTTCACAGAAGCAAACAGAAACAAACTACAAAATGCATTAAAAGGCCCAGCTGCTATTCGGGGTATGGATGATGAACTTATAATGGTGTTTGATGCGGCAAAGAAACATGCAGGAGCACAAAAGATTATTAGTAGTTATACCTATCCATTGCTACGGCATAGAAGAAATAAGCCTACTGATCAATCATCATGTTTAATACCTGTAAACGGTCATCATGTAGCATACCCAACATGGTATGCCACTCCCACATATGCTAAGAATGCAGAAGGTGGTAGTGGGGGTACCTTACAAGGACGTATCACATGTAAGAAGCCATCTGCACAGACCTTCCCTTCAAGCATCAAAGACCGTATGTGTAGTAGATTTAAAGGTGGGAAAATAGTATCAATGGACTTATCCCAGATAGAGCTACGTGTAGCAGGACTACTATCAGGTGATAAAGCATTCATTGATGCTTACCAGAACGGTGAAGACCTACATGAACAACGAGCTAGACAATGCTTTGACGATGTAGATGAAAACTTTCATGCTCGTAGACAAGCAGCTAAGATGATTAACTTCGCAGACCTATTCCGTGCAGGTGCAGTAACAATGCAGAAGCAACTACTTGCAATGACCGGAATAGAATTTAAACTTGTCTTTCTTCAAAAGATTGTAGGATTTCGGAAAAAACATAGACCAAAACTATGGGCATTCCAAAAGGAACTCATCAATGAAGCTAGTACTACCGGAAGAGTAGAACTACCCTTTACAGGACAATCTCGATACTTTCTCGGTGGAGACAAATATGAAATAAATGAAATCGTAAACTTCCCTGTTCAAACAACTGCAAGTAACACCCTCTTAAGCATTCAAAGTTACATCCACAATGGAATGGCAAGTATAAATTCTCCTAATCCGAGTTTTCATATGTTCTTAAATATATATGATGCCATTTACTTTGATGTTAAAGATGAAGAAGCAGAGGATAATCTCAAGTATTTAGTAGAGGAAGCCGTTAAACATGTACAAGATGAAGGATACTGGAGTATGATCTCTAAATACTATGGGAACAAAATTCCGTTAGAATATGATTGGTCATGAACAAAGAAAAAATAATTAAATTACTAAATGCTGGGTATAGCATTGCTGAAGTAGCAGAAGAATTAGGAACCGAAGCTAAAAAGTTATATCACATAGCAAAAAAGAATAATCTTCCTTATAATGCTCCTATTAAAGATGGAGGACCTAAAGAATGGAGGATTCAGAGACTATACAATTCAGGATTTTCATTTGAAGATATAGGAAAGATATTCTCACAAGCCCCCAGAAATATAAAGAAAATTGTAGATAAACACACTTACAAAGACAAAAAATGAAAACCCAGTGGACAATTATTCAAGATAGTCGAGAGAAAAAGCCTCTTAAATTCCCTGCAAATTTAGAAGTATTGAATGATAATTTCCCTGCTCATAAGCAGAGGTTAACCACTATAAGACTACATACCATAGTAGAAAAGCTAGATGCAGGAGACTATTTGTTGCAAGGATACGAGTCCAACACTATAATCGAACGCAAGGGTAGTCTACGTGAGATTGCCAAGAACTGTCTTAATGAGAAGGATCGTGTAAGATTCATAAAAGCCCTAGTAAAACTAAAGAATGCTTGCGACCACCCAATATTGATGCTCGAGGGAACCCCACTCCAAATGATGAGACCCTGCAAAAATGTAGTGAATCCTGGAGCGGCAATAGATGGACTCATGAGATTAATAAGAGAGTATAATATAGAATTGATACTACTACCCGGAACAACTTATTCACACCGTAGAGCCTGTGCTAACTGGGTAGCACGGCTCCTAATTGCTGGAGCAATAACAAATGGCAACATTTAACAATACAATGGTCTTTAACGCACCTGCGATAGGATCACCCGCAGCCTCATGGGGCTCAAACATCTTCGTAGTTCACGATAAAGTAGGAGTCGCTGATGCTATCGGTGGCGCAACTGCAGGATGGAATCAACCACATCAACTAGTAGCAAATTATGATAGTACTGCAGTTACACTAGGTCTTAACTCACAAGAAATTATAGTACCTGATGCAGGTTTAAGTCTTGAATTATTCTTAACTTCAGATACTGCAGCCAATCACACAGTAACTCTTGGTGTATGGGGTAAAGTACCTGCTAAAGATGGTGTTACAGGTCTTGATCGTAAATGGCCTAGTGATGTAGATGCAACAAATTATGCTGATCCGACTGATATGTGGATACCTCTACAAAATCTAGAAGCAGTATGGGTAGCAAAAGATGGTCCCACTGCTGCAACAGATCAAGGAGGAGTAATTACTATTCAAATGGATGTCGCTGATCATTTCCATTTTGAACATGCATCTAAAGAATGGTTTATGGGACATAGAACTTCAGTATATTTAGCAGGTTGTACAAGTATATGCGTAGGTGTTAAAACTGGTGATAGCGTTTCAAATGGAATGCTTCTTGGAAGGTTCGTAGGCTAATGGCATACGCATATAAAAAAGAAAAAGATAAGAAAAAAACGGGTACAGGTGGTGCCCAAAAAAGAACTGCCGGTAAGACTAGAAAAAGAAAACCTAAGAAAAGAGGCAAGTAATGGCTAAGAAAAAAGGTAAAAAAACAGGTACAGCAGCAGCACAAAGAACTAAAAGTGTTGCAGGTGCTAAACGAGGTGGCGGTCGAAAGTCACGAAGTAAAGTTAAAGGTATCGGTGGAAAATAATGGATTCAAATGGGTGGGATGAGTATAAGAGGCTCGTCTTAAATGAGTTGGAACAAAACAATCAGCGTCTTCTCCGTATAGAGAAGCGTCTTGGTAGAATTGACCAACATATTGTTGAACATAAAACCAAGATCTACATGGCATCTGGCTTTGTTTCAATAGTATTCTCTGCTATAGTAGCCACCCTCTTCAAATTCTTTTCGACATGAAAAAACTCTTAACAATCCTTTCTCTCTCTCTTCTTGGAGGATGTGGTATTGATACTCTATTCAATACCCAGCCAAGTACACATGGACTAGAGTCTACTGTCACTGACGCAGCATCCTCCATAAGCAACAACCTCTCAATGCTCTCGGGTATTGGGGGGATTTCAATTCTCGGGGGAATCGTATTACTCTGTGTTTCAGCAGGGCGTAAAGGTTGGTACCCTATTCTTGGTGGGATAGGGCTAATCTTTATGAACACGCTGTTACAAGAGTATTTTCAT
>TARA_R110000824_G_scaffold192166_1_pt1 | contig 27325 bp, 33 predicted proteins | sample TARA_R110000824 | Tara Oceans TARA_R110000824 (sample SAMEA4397747) | marine metagenome | biome: Polar Biome; feature: [MES] marine water layer (ENVO:01000295) within the mesopelagic zone...; material: water (ENVO:00002006), including particulate matter (ENVO:01000060) such...
ATACACATAACCTCAAAAGATGTCCCAAATCGATTGCTGGGACCCACTTCTTCTACAGGCCCAAATTCGGGAACTCAAGGAGGAAAAGGCCGAGATGATCAAGCATCGTGAGGTGCTTGAGAAGTACTTGAAGTCCGTCATCGCCGAAGAAGAGGCGGAGAACAAGAAGCTAAAGGCAGAGATCAAGAAACTCAAAGACGATTCTGATGACGCGGACAGATATTGGAGATGTCGTGAAGATTGTGGCGGCGCCCACCACGAGCCCGATGAAGACTCTGTCGAGCAGTGGGCGGATGATGAAGGTCTTAACAAAGAAGATACAGAAGACCTACTCATACACTTCGGTTATGGGGAAGAGTTCGCCGAAGTCTAAACTTTACATCTCGCCAGTTTAAAATGCTCATTAGCAAACTCAGACTTTGTGGGACGAATTGTAGATTTAAATGGCTCCTCGATAAACCTCGCAGGGTACCAATAATATTTTTTATCTAATACCTCTGGAAGACTTATATCAATCGCCCTCCATCTTTTGAGTAATTTCAATTTAGTAACTATTTGTTTTGCTATCTGAGCATTTGGAACAAAGTATGCTAAAGTTGTCAGCATACGATACTTATCTTCTAGAATATTTAAACCCTCCTTGTGATCGATTACAAACTTCTCCCTGCTTGTTATTTTTTTATTTGCGATATATCCACCAAAATATGTTATTGAATCTCTTGGAAGATCTACAATCTTAGGAAGGTCATTTACCTGTAGAGCATCGTCCTCCACTATTAACACATTACTTAAGTCATTCAAAACTATATTTTCCAAAATTGTTAAATGAGACATGAAACATCCCACCTTACATAAATGCTGATCAGTCCCCTTGATATTCCAATAACTTACCATCTTTTGACACTCAGCCTGATCGTGCGACATCAATCTTCCATCAACAGCAGAGAATAACTTGAAATCTGTTTCCTCGAATCTCTTCTGACGATCTTTAGCGCCATCCAGAGAAATAAAATACTTGTCATAACTATTCTTACAATTAATTATATCCTCTCTTAGATAAAAAACATATGATAATCTCGTAAATCTATTATTTAATCCCAACACACCAACCTCTAAATTATCCTTGAAAGATGAAGGATGGGTGTCGTTGTACTCCTTATCCTCAGAAGTCTCATACAACGCTGTGTTTGCGTGATACTGATGAACATCACATACTAAATAATCTCCGTGCCTTAAATCTACAGCAATACGATACTGAGGTAATACAAAATATCCCCCGTGATACTTCCCCTCCTCGAGTACCGATAACGATGCATACCCCCCATAATCTCCCTTATCCTTGTGAATCGCAGTTCTAAAGTTCCTATTTATTGTACAAGTGGAAAATGGAGTCCCCTTGATATGAAAATCATTCAACCTCGCACGATTCAATTGATCATTAAACTTATCAGGTAATAGTTTTTCATATTGATCAGAAACTTCTTTGAAAAATGGATGAGCTTCCTGAAAATCTTCAAAATGAGTTTTGGTATAATGAGACATACGACACGGCATATCCAATCCCATTGATTTTGTCGCACCATAGTATCCTATCGGATTCGAAGCGACCTCGTTATTTACCTTCATCTGTGACTCCTTCATACTTCCATTCTTTCTATCCTTTACCATATACTTCGCCGACCACTTCTGCTGAAAATATATATCTCTCTTTTTCCAATACACTGACTCGGGATCTATTGGACCCGCTGCGGCTCCACGACCCCTTGATGCTTTCGCAAGATGACTCGTGTGCTTCCAAGCAAGTTCTGTCTCATTGAGTGCCTTTTTTCTGAACTTTAAAACAACCTTCTTAGTTGTTGAATCATACACATCACAATCAGTAGTAAGTAAGATATCGTAGTCAGTGTCATCAACGTACTGACCCTTTCTTGGTTTACATTCAACATCAGAAGATCGATGGGAGGCATATATTTCCATATTTATCTATTACCGACATTATATTTAAATAACTCTTTTTCTAAATTTGATAATGAACTATTTAAAAATATAACACATATAATAATAAAAGAGTATGAACGTCCAACAAATGTATGAGCAACGCCTCGCACGTGGAGAAATATCAACTATGGTTTCTCAGACAACCATAAACAAACACACCAACAATATCGCTACCCTCAACAAACTTACCCCTGACACAGATTGGTTTGATTCGAAGAACTTCTCTGAAGTCAATGAAATTATTAAGAATATGAAAACTCGCACAGGATCAGTCTCTCTCTCGACTCAACATAGTTACATCTCCAGTTACATTGTGCTGTGCCGATGTAAGAATCCCGAAACTTACTTTGAAAGTGATGACTTCAAAGCAGCAGTCCAATATATTCACAAAGATGGAACTTTTGCTAAATCTCTCGCCACCTACAAAAAGGGATCCTCTGAAAGATACAATGCGAGTGCCCCCAATAAAAAGCAAGTAGAAGACATCATCGATGCCTATTGCTCGGATGAAACGGAACCACTTGACAATAAACTTCTCCTGTCGATTTACCGACACCACCCATTCCGACTCGAAGTCGCTGAAATGATCTATCTTAATCCAAGAAAATATAATGCTCTCAAAAAGACTGGAGAACTTACAGGGAATTATCTTGTAAAATCTAAGGGAATGCGAGGAAAAATGTTCTTCTCATTCAGTCATTACAAAACTGATAAAACTTACGGAACAAGAGAAATCGATGTTAAAGATAAGAAACTCAAACAACTATTCTATCAAAAAATTATCCCTATGGAAGTAGGTACCAGAGTCTTTGGAACAATGAATCGAAATAATCTCACAAAGAGAATCACTAATATATTTGAAAGAAAAGGAATCAATAAAGTCACCCCGACTATAATGACTAAACTTATTCTTGGAGAACAATTCGGGGAACAAGCACCCGAAGCAAAAGAAGTTATCAAAAAAGCAAAAGAACTCGCCAAGGAAAGAGGACACTCTCTGGGAGTTCAACAAAATACTTATGTCTAATTCCACCACCAGGAGCTATTCTCCACCACATACTCTGCCTCTTCTAATTCTTCTTTTTGTTTCTGAAGAGCTAATTCGATTTTTATCGGTTCTAGCTCTTTCTGTAATTCAAGTATCAGTTTCTTCAAAGCCTTGATCTCATCGAGAGCATATTCAATCGGTTTCTTGGGGAGCTGGTATTTCTTATGAACCATTTATGATATTTTAGATATTTATCATATTCATCTGATTTAAAAAGCGAGCGATCTGAGAGGTGTGTCGTTTTACCAGCATGTCGCACAGGACTTTATCATTGAGGGGCGTGTATCTCGGCTCCCCTCCAGTGTTCAACAGATGGTAATTCTTACGCCAATTCTTATATTTAGAAGGATAAATATTATTCAAGAAATCATCACAGAAATAGTTTCTAAGAGATGGAGGGAAAATAAATCCAAAAATATCGATGTGAGTCTTATGGATCAAAAACTGAGTTGCGATTGCATCGTTGTTTGACCACCCCGCTGACCAACCAAAGTTATTATTCCTCTTAAGATCCTTCAAAAATACCTTGAGCCAAGCGGGATCCTTTGGTACAACAATATCATCCCCGAGTACCATCAAATATTCGTGACCATTGGCGAGAGCGTGCTCCCCCAATTTATTCCATACAGCGACTACATTCCCTTGCCCCACGGGAGGATTCATTTCAACCCATTTGATTCGGAACTTGCTGAAGACGGCACTGACAATTTGTCTTTCTTCGAATCGGCTGTATATCGGATCATCGGTATCGTATCCAATGTAAATAACGACATCAACAGAAGGAGGACTACGATCCATTGACCCGAGGAACGTGTTAAAGAGATAAGTTTTCTTAATATCCACCCACGATCTCCCACGGGTTGTTGATGGGATGAGGAACGCGACGGAACTTTTGTTATCAGAGGAAGTAGAATCATTATTCATTATATTACTTACCGAGATTTTATTTTAAATAACTATTTTAAAAATAAAATATCTTTACTATTAAATGACAGAACAAGATAAAATCCCCGACCTACCACTCACTGAAGTAACTACATTATTAGAAGATGAAGAATTACCACATATTTCGATACTGATCCCCTGCTACCTCCGTCGAAAGTTTAAGCCACTGATGCTCTGCAATATTAGACATATGAATTATCCTAAAAATAAAATGGAAGTTGTTATCCTTCAAGATGGTCCAGAAGACCTATTTGAATCCAAAGAGGATTTAGATTTTTTTAGAGACAATATGCTGGGAGCTCAGTTGAATTATGTTTATGAAAAAGATAAAAGGAGATCGATCGGAGAAAAGAGAAATAAACTTGTCAAAATGGCTCGGCATAAAATTGTAGCGATGATGGACTCAGATGATATCTATCTTCCAAGTTATTTACGATGGTCGGTTTCCGCCCTCAAGGAATATAAAGCGGGGATTACATCTTCTGCTTCAATGTGTTTTATTTATCCAGATCTAGATTATAAACTTACCGGCATAAGATGTGGATACAAATCTCAGGGACACGAAGCAGTAATGGTATTTACAAAGAAACACTTCAAATCAATGGGAGGGTTCGTAGCAAAGGGAAAGGAATCAAATATGGGAGAAGGCGCAAAAATGATTTCTTATAATGAAAAAAATATGGTTAATCTTGATGTATGTCGGCTGATGATATGTGTCGCACACAAAGGAGAAGTTGATGGGGAGGGAAACACAATTGATAAGGATAGATTTAATGATGCTAAGTTCGAGGCGACTCTCAATGAACTACCACACCTAGAGGTATTGAAAATGATATTTAGTCAAAAGTAATTTCAAACTTACCCCTCTTAATATACAGAGGGACATTGCTTTGCTTTAAAGTTTTCTTCTTTTTTATCTGATTCTTAACTCTCTTCGGGATTTTTAATTCTATCGGATACGCTAGTTTGCTATCTTTGTTCAATAATTCTATCGCTTTCCTAACTGATGGTATCGCTCCATACTTAGATATCTTGACAGCATCGTTATAAACAGCATCAAAAGACATATAGGAGGAAGGCATCAGAAAATAATTATTTCGGGAATAATTGATAATCTTTTTCGCTCGACTCATCACATCGTCTTTCTCTTTGATTGTTAATATCTTATTAGGATTTGGCTGTTCAAGATAATCTATCAACTCCTGCTTGGTGTCAATAAAAAAATATTCTGTCTCGGGATTTATATTCTCAAAATAATCAAGGCACTCTGAGATTCTCATCTGAATCTGTGCCTTGTTAAAATCATTCTTGTTCGGAATAGGGAGTTGGAAAATACTTATGATATCAAAAAGTTCCTTGCGAGAATGAGTGTTGTGGATTTTTAATTGTGTCATTATATCTTTACTGATTGTTTTATTTTTAAATTATGAACGCGCCGAATTTTGAGGTCCGTCGTACCAGATCGATGAGCTGGCATCCATGAATATACCACTCTCTCCAGGAGCAAATACCGAGATCTGCTTGACCCCGTTATAAACTGATACACACGGGATTTTCTTATCTTCAGGGAGTTTTAACTTTTTGAATACACGATTCAACATACAATGTCCTGTAGTCTGGAATATAAATCTCGCCTTCCATTTCTGATATATCTCAATATCACACTTCTCATAAAATGATTCATAGGAATGATGCAAAATGTGATAGTATATCTCATTCTCAGCTTCCGTACCCAAGATCGCATTATACACATCCTTCGAATCCGCCCATCTCGTGAAGAAATAATCTTCTTCAAATAGATGATCCATATCCCTCATAGGATAAATATCTAAATCCATATACACACCTCCGTAATGATATAAAATTAAATATCTCATAAAATCTACCTTCTGAATTGGATATCTGAAATCCTCCCACAACGGAGAAAACTCAGGATACTTTCTCAATAATTCGAGCAGCTCTTCCTCGCCCCACAACTTCAATTCTATATTATTGGAGGCGCAGTATGTTTTGGTCTTGTGTAGAGACACCCAATAATCTGGTATCTCATTGAGTTCTCTGTCTTTAAAATTAATAAATATTTGATGGATTATTCTTGGGATCATTATGGTTCTTTGAATACTTAAGATATTTTATCTTTGAATGAATTAATCAAAATATCATAAATATTCTGATCCCTCACTGCTATGAAATTACCCCACGCATCTTCTGCCACATCTGTAGATCCAGCGCCGCCCCCGTATTCTTTGAAACACTTCCACTTGTGAGTTGTACCATACTGAACTATCGGATACCATTCTGAGATTAAGATCTTATATCCCTTATTCGAGAGAAACTCCGCCATATCCTCCCAAGTATAGTTTAACTTCTCCCTGGTCTTATTATTTTCAAACTCACACTCAATTATCTCAGGAGTAATGGTAGACCAATCCAATGACTTCAAAACAAAATAATCATATCCCTCAGTATCTATCTTTAGAAAGTTGATACGATCGATCTTAAAGTTTTTACAATATGTATCCAATCTGATACTATCTACCTTGAACGTTGCCTCCTTATGAGAATTATGAAAATTACATAACGATGAAATACCATCCGAAATATCTGACAAATAAAAAGTTAAACCCTTCTCTTCCTTATCTGATACCGCCTTCTTACACAGAGTTAATAAGTTTGATTTCTGAGAAAGTTTCTCAATTGGGGGATATTTAAAGGGATTGGGTTCAAATGCTACAACCCTCCAACCATCTGATAAAAATCGAGCAAAGGATGCACCATCGTGAGCTCCTACATCAAACATAATTGGATTTTCAGTAAATCTCATCAACTTTGTTAATTGATAGCATATGTATGTTTCGTCCATTTATCTTATAAGATATTTTATTTTTATATCTGAAGAGAAATAGCAGATCCACTAATCACAATGCGACGAAGATGAATACACCAGTTCATCCACAGCTTATCGATCGTGGGAGCCGTTGCTTCCTGATACTCACACTGCAGCGAGAAATCCTTGCCTCGTGCATCATACACACCATTCTGAAGAGAGAGTGGCCTTCCGATGCAAAAATTCTGGCGGAACTGAAGCATACTGAATGGTTTGATTCCTCCCATTACTAATGCCTTCTCTAACTCAATCAGCGGCTGCTGATCAACCGACTTCTTGCCCGAAATCTTAGCACACGATACCTTTCTCGAAGGATTCAAAGAACCATCGTAGAATAACTGATAGGCAGTAATCTGATCCGATACTCCCACAAGACCAGTACGCTGCGTGTGATTCGCATTCCAAGGGCGAGTAGCGGCATCACATTGTAAATCAAAATCAGTGATGTAAGTTGTCTGAGCTGAGAGCAACTGCTTTGTCCCCGAGGCACTCGCATCCGTGGGAATACATAAAACCGCCTTCGCCCGAGACTCCATCAACGGAAGACGAAGATTTGCTACCCGCTCATTACGAAGCTGCGACACCTTGTAGTTAGTCGCCGAAGTAAAATCATAATTCATAGCACCACCCGACTTCATCATAGATGCGAGTTTGCTCGTGTATCCACTGGGCATCTCAACCTTCTGAAGAACAAACTCAGCATTTGATATCTTGTAAGTTGGAGTATATGTCGCCGCCGCATCGATCGCACGAGAATATAGAACGTGCTCCTGATTTAACAGAGCCGTTGGACGATACGACCCACTTAACTCAACCTTGATAGCATTAATAGCTCCCGAAACATACGATACCGCCTTGATCTTTGTAGTAGTAGATCCACTCGCAATGGAAGGATTATCCACACCAGTAGAAGCATTAATAAATCTAACCTCTTCACCGACCACAAAAGGGAAGGCAGAAATATCTGAACTCCAACCCTGACAATTATCCCGACGAACATAGAAATTATTGAACTGAGAAGCATTGGTCGCAGCTGCTAGCGTCGGTGCCGAGTTGGGAGCAGTAGTAGTAGGATTAGCAACAGACATAAAGAATGGATTAGCCTGGAGATGGCGGAATCTGCTCGTCTGGTCCAGAGTGCGGAATACACGACGCGCATCCTCAAACACAATCTCAACCACAAGACCTTCCGTCATAGCAATCGGGAAAATCTTATCATTCTGGAAAATGCCTGTCTGAAGAGGAATTAATCCCTTCACCTCTCGATACGAGGCATTGTTGAATGCCGATGCTGCGCTGCCGGTCTGAGCCGGGAGAGGCTTGTAGTACGGATTCTCAATCAAATTGTTCTGCATCGTCTGAGCCATACCTGTGGTCGAACGAGTATCCGACGACCAGCATGTCGCACCTTCGGTCAAAGCACGCTTCGCCTTCAGAGTATCGTTTGTCTCATAATCATACTTCAGAGCAACCAGAGTATTGTAATTCTGATACTCCTCTAAGAGAATACGACCAGACCCACCAGAGTAAATCCGAACATCTTTCACTAATACCTGAAGTCCAGTCTCAGCATCCAACTGAAGCCGAGTGGGATCACCAACAAGAGATTGCTCAATCTGACAAGTCAAATTTAAATATGACTCCTTCGGCTGGAAGAAGCCAACACCACTCGGGAGGTGGAACTCACACTTTTGACCGGGAGAATACTCAAGTCCGTGCTGAGCAGGGATCGAAACTTTAGTTTGGGCAATCGGGATTTTTTCTTCGCTCGTCCAGAAACTCATACTTTTTATAATCTACCTTACATTATCTTCGTGAGCAAAAAAAATTAAATTATTTCTTTTTCTTCATATCTTTATTCTTCATTATTGAACCATCCGGCATACGATGGCTCCCTTTTGGGACTTTCTTGGAAGCTTTGGTTTTCTTAGGAGAATTAGTTGAGGTGTAATTAGAACCAAAGACTTCTTTCGGTTTGATCTTTTTCGATTCCTCAACTCTCTTAGGAACCTCGTGTTGACATTCACCATTGAGACACGGCTTCATATTCCTTATTGGTTTCTTTTTCTTTTTCCCAGAACCATACATATCTTTTTAAAATTATCATAGATAAATATTATGTAAGACTAATTATAAATAAGATGAGTTTGGTCCTTGCTTCGTCAAAACAATTTGAGAATACCACTGATATAAAATCGGAAAACCCGAGTTCCTTTACAAACTTCTTTCGATCTCCCATCGAGATTGAGGAGGATTCGGAAATAGCAGTTCAGTCGGTTAAATTAAACAGAAGCGGAAATGTAATAGTTACTGACAATGATTACCTTTGTCACTTCTTCGGCGAGCAGATGGTGGAGGATGATCAGGAGTACAGATTGGGAATCTCGAGAACCATTCGCCCAAACGCTGGAAATTATACCGCGGATGGATTCGCAAGACAATTATCAAAACAATTCAACACCCAATATGCTCACCCATTAATTCACGGCAACGGATCGGTTATTCTTAACACTGATGCCGAAGGGGCTGAGGAAGGTGTCAAGATTACATTCAACCAAAGAACATCTGGATCGGGAACAGACAGAAGTGGTTCTCTGACCGCTGTCCCATTCTTCAATCTACAGCAAAATGATGGATTCGGCAACGGCGGGAGGTTGGTCCCATCAAATGATTTCACTTGGACACCAGGAACAGGGGTATTCAAAAGGAACGGATCGAATGCATCGTGGGGACTAACTGATTCGGGATCCGGGACACCAGGGGGACCCATCCCAGAATTAGCGAATGCCTCCTGTATCGGTATTCTAAAAGATAAACCTTTCTCCCTTAATAAAGGTCAATGTATTTTTGACTCATTATCCGACGCAAATGCGAGTGGTAGTTATACCTGTATAGGTCTTACGCGACCAAATGTTCAATTTACTGGATCGGCAAGCAGCGCGACATCGATCGTGGAAGGTCCTTATATGTTGGGAGAAGATCCCAACTTTTTAAAAGAGGGAGCGACAAAAGAGCAGGTAGCTGGATTTTCGGGTATGCCCGATTATGCTGTGCTGATACCAGTCGGAGGATCGGATTTGGTTAGAGTTGTTCAGACGAAGTTTGATGAAGAAGATGAGTATGCGGTATTAGAAGCAATCACATATTTTGGATTGGGGGGAGTGGTCACGTCACAAATGACAAAGAGCGCTTTCTATGCATCGTATGATGGTGTTATTTTTGAAGCCTTCGGGGATGAGATCAGATTGATGTTCAAACATAAGGGCAAGACTACTAGTGATTTAGTCCTGGCGGGGTCTCTATCTTTAAAACCAACAGAATGTTTTGCCCCTATCAGAGATACCAACTACGCCCTGTATCCATTCATCAATATCGGGGGAGGGTCTGTCAGACTATATACTTGGAGCACTAATTATATGACGCCAACTCCAGCATATCTGTTCCCTAGTTATAGCGATACTTCGAAAGAATATATCCCAGGTTCAGATATGTTTTCAAATGAATCGATCCCCAACGTCCTACTCGGGGGTGTCGCTCGAGTTGCCGAAGGATTTCAAAGAGATTTGGCGCGCCGCACCGGGCTTGGCTTGGGGATTGGCGGCGCAATTGAGATTGTAGATCAGTCTAAGACTTTGTGGGCGGGCTCGACCGAGGATTTTGAGTTTGTGGGACTTAATGCTGCTTCTGATGGTGTTGATTACACCCACCTCCTTACCTTAGGAAAAGTAGATCCTACCGGTGACGATTTTTATCTGGTTGCCTCACAAGAGTTCCCTAATATGTCCCGTAAGTTGGGATATGAAGGGTTGAATGTATTGTCTGAAGACTCTGGAAAAGCATATGTTACGGGAGCTGGAACCAAGGCTGTATCCTTTACGAGTCCTAAAGAAATAAAGAAATCGAACATCTCTTCCTTTATTCGCATTCCAAATCTGACACACAAATCCTTCAATGGTGCTCAGCAAAGTTTATCCAAGATAGTTTATCAAGTTCCCCAGTTCGCTAACGATGGGTCTGAGTTTGGTCCCCTGTATTTTGAGGCATCAGAGAAAACTTATGTGTCATTGAAGAATACCGCACCAATGATATTGAATAGTCTTCAGGTTCAGTTTGTTGATAGTGAGGAAAAGCAACTTGATAGTCTGAATGGTGTGAGTCAAGTTGTTTTCCACATCAGAAAGATAAAGTAATTTTAATTTTATTATCTAAAAAATAATTCCTAAGGAATATTATAATATGACAGATTACCTCGCAGATGTTGTTATGCCTCCGCCAGAACCTGAGCCTGTGGATGAGCCAGTAGATCTTGGAGCCGAAGGCTCAGTTGATGAACCATCTGAAGAAGAAGATGAATTAGTTTTATCAGATGAAGAAGTTATTATTGAACCAGTGAAAAGAGAAAAGATATCCCAAGAAGAGATCTTTGCCCCCAAAGTTTTACCACTTTCAAAGCCCAAGCAAACCCGCAAGAAGGGTAGAGTGATGACAGAGAAGCAACTTGAAGCATTAGCAAAAGCCAGGGAAAAGGGGATCGAAACTCGCAGGAGAAATGCTGCTGAGAAGAAGAAAATGAAGGAAATGGAAAAGGAAGAAAAGAACTTAATCAAAGAACAAAAGGTAAAGAAGTTTAATAAACTAAAGAAAGCAGTTGAGGAGGATATCGACGAAGCCGAGCCTCCTTCTACTTCGGTGAAATTTGTAGAGAAAGAGAGAATTGTTGAGAAAGGGTACTCGCAGGATCAATTGGACGCTGCGGTATCAGAAGCGGTTGAAAGATCTGTCAATAGGGTGGAAGTCTTACGGAAGGAGCGGAAGAAAGTCAAGAAGCAGGCACAGGCAAAAGAGCAACACGATGCAAAGGTCTTCAAGGAAATTAATTCTGCTCTCAAGAAACCAGATGTTTGGGATAGTTGCTTTATGTAAGAGATTTAAAACTTAAACATTCTTTTTTAAATATTCTATATTTTAAAACCATATGGAAGGACCAAAAGTAATTGCCGTGAAAGACCCTGATGAAAAGGTGGACAGCCGACATGCTCCCTTGCACGAGCATCTACCACAAGTGGAAGGCTTTGGTGGAGGAGCTTTAGTACTGCTCGTGAGTCCAGTCAGAACTGGTAAGAGTACTTTAATTTCTAATATGCTCCTCAATGATAAGTTCTACGATGCCCAAGAAAGATTCGATAATGTCTCTATCATTTCGAACACGATCGCAAATGATATTACAAGTCGCTTCCTTCGTAAGGCATTTGATACGTACGACTCTTATAATGATGAGATAGTTAATGGAATTGTTGAAAGACAGAAAGCCTATGACAAGGAAGATCAGCCAGAGATCGCAGTGGTGTTAGATGATTGCCTGGGATCGATCAGAAGGGAAGCAAAAATTAATCACTTATGCTCTCGATACCGACACTTCAATATCAGATTATTGATTATTAGTTCCCAAAACTTCAGGATGTGTTCGCCGATCATCAGGCAGAATGCTACCAATGTTATTATTGGAAGTCCTTTCCCTAACCAGAAGGAACTTGGAAAGATGTCAGAAGAATATGGAGACGTAGTAGGTGGTCAAGATAATTGGATGAAAATCTATAAGATGGCGACTCCCAATCGATATGATTTCCTTCATATGGATTTCCAATCCAACCCTGTAAAATGTTACAGAAACTTTGAGACATTAATTGCTGAAGGACCTAAAATTATCGGGGAGGATAATTTTAAATCAGAGGAGGAAGAATAAAATAAAAGTATCTTTATAAAAAATGGGCGACTTATATCAACACACCCAAGCGACTCAAATCTCGAATCAGTTAGGGCAGCATTCTCTGGATATGAATGAAGCCAGACTCAATGATTGGACAAGTAAAACTCTTCTCTATACTCAAAAGACTGGAACCGATAAAGCAAATGCTAAATCTGATGTATACAACGAGGCTGAGAAAGATTTACCCGCTGTTCCTATTGTTGCTAAGACTACCGCCACAACTCTTCGGGCAGGAAGAGCATTTGGTGTCGGGGCATACAGAGGAGTATCTCAAGCTGAAGGTGTCGCAGATTCTGTCAGGGGTGTGGGTCGTGGATTTATGGGTGCCTATAAGACTCTCGATCGAGCAGGGACTGCGGCAGGGAGTAAGATATTTGGTGAGGGTGCGGTCGCTGTAAAGGATATGACTGGTGTCGAGGGAGTTGTCGGCAAGAATTTAGTGGAAGCAGGAGCAGGTGAAGCCTTCTCTAAAGTCGCAGCAAAGAGTGTCGCTGGTGCTGGATTTGCTATTCAGGCAGGTGGCGATGCCTATAATCTTTTTGAAACTGGAAGTATCTTCAATACCAAGAATAGTGATGGAACTATTACAAAAGGAACTACTGGGGAAGATATTGGAAACGTCGCGCAGTTAGTTACAGGTGGATTAGATATTCTCGCAGCATTCACTGGAGGAGCACTTGCACCCGTTGCAGCCGCCGCCAACATCGCCGCCGCCGGGTACAACACCTACGAAACCGCAAAAGCAGATGAAGCAACTAAAACAGCAGACTCAAAGAATGTTCCTTCAAAGAAACCTCCGCCGTCAGTCGCACCGCCCGCATTTGCTCAGTTGGGGATTGTATCGAATCAGAACCACAATCCTCTAGCTCGCATTAGCACATCGTAAAGCAACTGAAAGTAAGTTCTTCTCAAGGATAAAATTAAACTTCTCACTATTATAATGCTCGTGAATATTACAAGACCAACACAATATATTATTAAAATATCCAGTCTTATGACAATGATTCATTACCTTCTTATTCACTGAAACCGCCGCATCTTCTGTCAATTCGATATGACAGATTTCGCACTCTGTCGCTTCCTTGTAAATGTCAAACACTAATGAGGTGTCGTCTTTTAATCCCTTTCTCTTCCAGTCTGACTTAATTCTACATTCCTTTGCTGTTCCAAGTTCATAATAATAATATCTCCAATCTCTCTTCGGGGCAGATAGTTGATCACTCATTACTCTTTTTATATGAATAGTTCTTAAATATCTTTCATATAAATTATTTTCTACACTTTAGGATTTTTATTAAGTCTGAGATCCCATCGACCATTCTTTCTCTGGAATAATTTACAATGATTTGGATACTTATTTGCGAGGAACTCTTTGTCTGTTTTTTCTGTTTCTAAGTTACGTCCATCCCCGTCACATCCTCCGGCGTTATAATTCTTGGTATGTCCTGCGATCCAATTATTCTTGAGTATTGCCCCATCTTTCAAATAATGTAGGATACAATTTTCAAAATCTTCAGAATAATTAGTCTCTAATTTAATCTTATAATCTATTTTTCGAATCCTCATAAGACCTAGCATATACCGCAGGTCTCTAGTATATTCATCGTTCCCTGACATAAACATTGGATTAGAGCACTGATAAAATCCGCCATAAGATATGCCTTCTTGCTGCATGATCGCCACCATCGTTTGGATGCGAGTTTTAAAATCAGAAATCTTGTCTCTCTTGCAATCGATCACGTGATGGATATCGTCATCGAGTTCTGTAATCCAAGTATCTTCTGGGAAGTATATTGTAATAGCATTGTGAGTATTACCTATTCCCCTAATATCCATAAGAGTAATGACATTAATATCTGGAATAGCATTGTACTCATCGATTTGGGAATCGTCATCCCTAATAAAAACATAGATGTCCTTAGGATCGACCCCTTGCTCCTTAAGGAAAGCTAAGGTCTTTGATTTCAATAACTCTACTCTCTGGTATGATGGAATTACAAACTTCATTATAAATACAATGAGAATTAATTCTTAAAGTGATTAAATCAAATTATGATGCTCTATGATTACTTTATCATAACTATGAATAAATAGACAAATAAGTGAAAAGTTGTAACGAGTAGTAGTATATTAAACATTCTATGAGATTCTATAATCTAATTAGGTATGTCTTATTTTTTCTATATTACTTTGGAACTTTTTTAGGTATCAATATATACTAATGAACACTAATTCTTTACTTTAGTTGATTGAACTTCACATCTTAAATCAAAGAAACTATGAAACACCTTTCTCACCTCAGGTGGAAGAGATAAATAAGCTTCTCTGTATCTATTCTTTTCTAAATTATTCTTGTGTCTATATTCTCTCGATCTATACTCATATAGATCTTCTAACTCAATGTTATGATCCATAAAATATTTCAGATATCGATGCTTGACTTGCATCGCTCCGGGATCGCCATAATATTCCCGATTTATATTCTCAATACTATTGTCTTCAATGATTGTATATCTTTTGCGAGTTTTCTTATAAACTTCCAGTTTTCCAGCGGGCATCGTAATGATTAGTATATATAATCCATATTTTAATTTTAAGTGTATAATTACTTAAACATTAAGTCATAATATAAAACAATGAAGGGAGAAGAAGAAACAAGAGAACAGCGATTCAATCGCTATTCAACTGCTTGTCTCACAGAACACTTGTCCTCCGAAGATTTTAACATCAAGGATACTTATGCGATCCTGGGATGTTTAACAAATATGCCGAATACTAAAGTCAATTCAGCCCGATCGAATCACTCCAAATTAGATCGGGATGGAATGACATATCATTTGGTTAAATTGTGTATGAGGTTATTTGTCGCTGGATTACACACGGCAACTCCTTGCGATGAAAATGGCTACCCTGATCCAGAATATAATTTTAGAACTCGCTACCTTGAAAAGAGATTGAAGGAACCGATAGAAGAAAATAGAAGACTTCAAAGGGAAATCAATAAGTTAGAATCAGCCGATCATCAGGTTCAGAATAGGAAGATGAGGGAGCAACTTCTGGATTTTGAATCAGAAATTAATGTAAAAACAGAACAGATTAGAAAGTTAGAGGAATCCCTCCAGTTCAAGGAAGACAAATTGAAGGGAACCGTTTCGAAGAAACATCTTGAGGGAGTAATGAAGGAAGTAGAAGCTCTTCGAGAACTTAATAAAACAGAGACCTAATATTATCATAGGCATTCTTGAGTGCTTGAAATAACTTTGTGTCGCCCGTCGATTTATCGGGATGGTACACCTTTGCTAATTTATAATATCTTTTTTTCAAATCATCTTGACTACAAGATCGTTTCAAACCCATAAACTCATAATCTCCTGAATCAGGGTTCTCTTGTTTTTCTTGATTTGAATCCCAAGAATAAAAGTTCTCAAAAGGATTTGACTTAGATCGATTCGTCTTCGGCGGATCTCCCCTATAAAACTGAGGGAAGAAGTCAAAAGTATATGTATATTTAGTCCTACCTTTTCCTGTGTAACCTGCTGGTCCTTCAGATATCCCAGGCTCCCAACAGGGATATGGATCGCACATTCAATAGAATAGGTCAATATAATTATTGATTTTCTATCAAATTTAAAATCCAAGGATTGATATAATAATATGGTAAGTAACAAACAAAGATTTAATGCTAAGTATAATTTTCCAAAAGATCAAGGACACTCTCGAGCAGAAATATCTAGACTCACTGGTATTCCTATGTCTATTCTCAATCAGGTGTATTCCAGAGGGCAAGGCGCGCGACGGAGCAATCCGAGCAGCGTGCGTAGAGCATCAGATGGTAAGAAAGTCGGAGGTGCTAGTCTTAAAGGAAAGATGAGCGCGGCCGCCTGGGCTCAGGCCCGGATCTACAGCTTCGTGATGAAGTCCCCAGGTACGTGGTCCAAGGCAGACAAAGATCTTGCAGACAAAGTAAAAGCAAAGAAAATAAAAGGATATTCTTAGAGTCTTCTCCAAGGACTTCTCTCTCTCTCGGAGGCAGAAGGCGACGGCGAGCCGTCCAGAGAAGGTGTGGGCGATCGACCTGATTTAGGAGGAACTATAACCTCCTCTAATATTTGATCTTCTTTTTTTAATATTTTATCTTCTTTCTTTAATATTTCCCCTGTTTTTTTTTTCAGAGATTTCATTTCTTCTTCAGATGGTGGTCTTCTTTCACATCTGAATAAATAACATAAATTAACCTTACAATGACATTTACTCATCCATATGACTTGGAGCAATCCTGCGACTGCTCCCAGTACTAAAACTACAGCTCCGGCCGCTTGATCGACAGAGTAGTCTTGCAATTGCCCCTCAGCGGCTGGTGTTGCGCTAGAAGACATATTTTAATTTTATTGATATAAAAAATAAATCTTTATAAGATTAAAAGAATGAAGAGCTCAGTGATTATTGGAAATGGCGCATCCCTCAAAGAGTTTGATTTTACTAAAATAGATCGTGAAAAGTATAATGTCATAGGATGTTGTTTAGCATTCAGGCATTGGGACAAGATCGATTGGTATCCTGATATCTATGTTAATGCGGATGATGTCGTGATTAAAAACCCCGAGGTCATCGAGTTCATAAAGAAAAAGAAGTGTAATCAATATATTGTCTCAAATAAGCTAAAGGAGGTATGGAAGGAATATCCAAAGGATGGAACAATTTTATTTATTCAGGATATGATGTGTGTACCAAACTCTTGCTTCAAGTATGTCAAGAATTATTGCTCAGGGACTGCATCGCTAATTACCTCAATGGATATCTCGTTGGACATTTCGATCTTGGGGATGGATAATGATTATGTGGAGTTTCTCCCAGAATGTAAGAAGTTAGAAGATGGTACTTTAGAAATCACAGAAACTCCGGAAGATAACCCGAACTATTTCTTCAATGATTACCAAAGGAAAGGGGATATATACAATGTTCCAAATGGTCAAACGATCCATAAGTCCTCTTGGTTCGAGTCGAGAGTCATTTTAGATTTTCTATCCACAATGTATCCTGAGAGTAAGCCGAGGGTTACCAATTACAATCTGAAAGAGAAGGAATCGATTGGCCAATTCTTTCTCACACGCCCATTAAACAAATTTGATTATTCACCAATGGAATATATTAACGACCCTGAAGAAGAATGATTCACTATGGAAGCAGAGGCGACATGTCGCTATTTTATGATGGTAAGTTTATTGTTTCGAGACCACTGACAAATGACCGAGGTCCCAGCTATCATTTTGAGAAGGCAGAGAGCTTATTAGTTGATGGACTAAAAGGCGGTAAATCGCTTTTAGACCTCAGGAAAAGATTTAAAAGATTTATGGAACGATTCTCCAAAGAAACAAAATATTGGAGGGACATCGAATTACAAAGTTCCTTGGATCGCGATATGATATTCTATACAGGTCTTATGCTTATCAAACTACAGGTGATTGACCCCGATGGGGATCGAGAAGGCATTCTCATATCTAAGCCAAAGAAAGGAATCCTTGTTCGTCCTCTGTAGTGTAAGTCCATTCCTGGGTCTCAGAGACTGCCGATCCTTCGGAATCACTATAATCTCCATCGGAATCTGAATACATCATATCATTCAGTTTGATTAATTCCATAATATATTCTGACCATTCTTTTTTATCTTTCTCAAGTAAATATTGTCCAATGAGTGCCATCTTTTGCTTGTCCATCGTAAACTCTTTTTTACTATAATCTTTATTTTATTTTTAAACATAAAATTAAAAATTACAGGCCCGCCCCCGAACCGAGTGCTTCAATTTCTGCCGCCGCTTTTTTATCGGCCCGAGCTTTACTGGCTAACAACTCAGAAACTAAATCTAATGTCGCAGGCATCTGCTGATCGACTTTAAAGATAATAGCACTATCTAAATCCACTCGGGCAAAGGATCCATCAGGTTCGTGGATGCTACATCGCACATTTGTGATGACTCTATCAATAGTATTTGTGAAAGTTATTTGTCCTTGTCCATTGAGATAATCTCCGTAAGGATTTGCTTTGTTCGTGATTGATACAATGGGTAAAGTTATTCCAGAAGTTATGCCTCCCAGATAATTATTTTCTAATAAGATATCAGATCGAATTGTGTAGTAAGGACGAAGAGTTTTAGTTGGTAATCTTTGTGCTGTAATTTTGACTGAATTGATCGGGGAGATAGTGATTGCAGGAGTAATAATTCTATAATCTTTGGCTTCAGTCCCAAGTTTGTTGAAGAATTTACCACCGACAGCGACAGGATTTGAGATACTGAAGGTATTGCTATCAACTATATTCCTGCTGTAGTCTATTAAATCTCCTTCAGATACATCAGCATTTGTTGTAATAATATTTAGATTTCCTAAATTAGCAGAAGATCCACCTGCTTTGATTCGAACTTGTCTTGAAGATTGTGAATCTAAATTGTTAAATTGATCGTACCTAAATCCCATTATCCCAGCAAGAGATTGATTCCATAATTTTTCAGGGCACAACCAGTCTTCTATAAATATACCAGAGTTAGCATCGAAGACCTCATATTGCGATATATTAGTATTCATAGAATTGTATGCTTCAATGGAACCATTAGTGGCGAAAGATGCATTGAAGCCATTTTCATAAGGGGTCATTTCGGGAGTAAAGTTTGTATTCAACAATCTTTTATTTATTTTATAGCAATCTTGTTCCGCATTAGGATTCAAGGGAACGGACTTCGTTCCCGGAAAGTTAGCATTATAGGCATTTCCAACTTTCTCAGCAGAGTGGAGAGAATCGAGAGTAAATCTTTGCTGGGTATCATCATAATCAATTAAAGGATTATCTGCGCCGAGATATATTCCAAATTCATACTCATCTAAATAATAGATGGTCTGTCTATCTTGCTGAGCGAAAGCATAGAGCTTTTGAGTGTTACTATCACGATCTTCTCCGTATGTATTTACATTACCATTATAAAGCATCATAGCTGAGTTTCCGTAAGAAGTAAAGTGTCGGTCAAATCCATAGAGTCGCCCACCTCCTGTACCCAATTCTTTTCTGGGGGGAGAAGTCGAGGCATTTGTGTTAAAGAATATGTCAGGGATTTGATTCCCTGTTCTTGTGAATTGGAAACCAATATAAAACTTAGATCCTACGTCCACTATATTTCCTCTTCGAACCTTGCGAGCGAAACCATAAGCAAGATCGGTATAATCTGATGTCAGTGTCCCTGCTGTACCTACGATATTTCCAAAATCAGTTGCGGAGACATCAGAGCCTGTTCTATTTGAAGTATTACTATTATAATCTATGAAAAGAGGAAAGGTTGTATTGCTTGAAGAAACAGCTGAGTTATAAAGGTCATAACCAAATCCAGGAGCTTTGAGACTTATCTGATCGACCGGAGCGAACTGAGCATCGGGACTACTATTCCTTGAAGCATTATCAAAAAGGTTCATATGAATAAACCGATTCGAATCCACCGATACTAGAAAGGAAGCATTTTGGGTGTAGTCATCAAATAGTTCGGGGTAAGTTCCCTGAGCATCAAAGAACTTTTTATATTTTAAGAGATTTGTTTCAGTCCATTCTTCTCCGGTCATAAATACTTGGTCGGTTTCAAGTTGGAAGTCTTCTCCATCACGATTGGTTGTAAGACCCTCTGATGCATTTAACTCACAACCAGCGATATACAATTCAGGTCGTTTGATACCAATATTTTGATAATTTGCGAGATAGTTGTATGCCTCATCGATGTTCCATGTCCCATTAGTTTTGAACCATTCAGTAAAATAAGTTGATTGAAAGTATGTCGCTGTCGCACAATGATAGTGTTTATAGCAATCGGTTTCTGAGATAGAACTAAATGCTACATCTTCTGATTGATTTTTTGCTTTGTTTTCAGTCTTATAGACTAATGTTTCAATTTCTTTTCTGTCATTTATTTCTTCAGTCAATTGAATCGCAATATCGGTGGGGGAGTTATAACCTGGAATTACTTTTGTTGAGACTAAATTACGGACTTGAATATAATTTCCAAGGGTCGCAGGATCTCTTAATGCTTCACATTCATCCGCCGTAAGAGTTGAATTAGCTGTAGTGGGAGGAAGATATTGGTCGTCTTTTGAAGATGGGACTTTGAACACATAAACATTATGAGTACCAGTGCTCTGTATACAATTTTCCGACATAGTGATAGTAGGTCCTAGAGAGCCTGTCGCGTTGGTTGTTGATATCACCTGCGCCGTTAAAGCGAATGCTACCTTGGGATGTTGGTCTACAATTGTCATTCCTACAATAATCCCCTCAGTTGTTGATCCGTGCTTCAAATGAATAACTGCCTTTCCCAAATGACTCTTACCTGTGACTGATACTTCGACTCCACTCGGAAATCCCCGAAAGGTTTGTTCTCTTGTAAAGATAGTGTATCGTTTGTTATCATTCTTTTGACATATTTTAGATACAGGGGTACTGACAGAAGCGGAGTAAGGTTGAAAGACTTCGCTCCAATCAGCGGCACAGACTGCTAAAGGTCTTTGGGGGTTTCGGGTTGCTCCCATATCTACAGATGGGTTGTTACCCAATCCTGGTGCTGCCCGAGATCGTTGGTCAAACTGATTCCAGTCTGCGTTTGTTCCGCCTCTAACACCAAACCTCCTTGGGAGATACATATAATTTTCTCCGTTCGAAGTTTTGTAGGGACTAGTCACTAAATTGATTGTATCATCTCTGATTTGTATTGTGGTATCTGTATTGGAAGCATTAATCAGACCATACTTTGAAGCGAGTGATTCATCTCTTAATAATTTCTCATATTGAGTTATTTTTGTTGTGGTCGTGGATAATTGTTCCCCTTTGATTTGTATTTCTCCAGTCTGACAACCTAATTCAGAGATATAACTTGAATGAACAGATACTTGGTCGCCAACCTTCAGGTGAAAGCCTGTGCCCATTCGGTTCGTCCATTGCGAAGGGTTTTGATCATTGAATGCTCGTGCTTCAAGTGATTGTGATCTGGAACAATCCAGAATTGTAGTTTTATTGTAGCCACTCATTTACTTTATGAGGATAATAAAAAAGAAAGTTAGTAAAATAAAATCTTATCCATAGATCTAGGCAAACACAGCGGTGAAGATACCATCCCGAAGACTAGCAACCTTGACCACCTGGAGATAGGCTCGCATCGTTCCAGCACCCGCCATAGTCAGACGAGTGTCGTAGAGTTCGATGCCGCGACTATTTACTCGCTCACCCTTGTTGAGGCGATAGGCTGTGTAAAAGAACTTTTGCCGAAGATCATCATCTGCTGAATAATCTTCAAACTCAACCGCACCAGGAGTCGAATCATTATTAGTTGCTAACAGACCCTCGCCGCGATATAAATCACGGGAGATGTATGGTACCCGACCCTCAGCCGAGAAAAGGTTGTGGAAGTGTCGTGCATTGTTTGAGACATCAATCGGGTAGAGGAAGTTATCATTGTATTTCAGATTGGTCGTAACACTGCCGACACCTGTAGTTGATACAGCGGGTCCTTCAGCGATGTAGTTATTCAATAGACTCTGACTATCATCTGAAGTGACCTGAGTTCCGCAGAATACTTTATTGACAATCCGTCCCGCACCACCGAGATTCTGAATCAAACCACTGGAATATTCGGCTGCCTGAACTGTTCTTTTTACGAACTGATAATCAACATAGGAGAAAGTCATTTGACTATTTGCTTGGCGATACTGCTCCATCATATCCTGGGGATAGTAGATGTAATCAGCAACCATCTGACAATCTGATCGAACAAGAGTACATTCATTATTGAGACCATCTCCTAAAGTGGCGGTCATTCTTTGGGAATCTGCCGCTGCTGCCTGAGGGGTAAAGGTCAGGTGAATGGAGACCTGTTCCGACATCATATAGAGGGGTAACTGATTCATCTTAAGGAAGGGGAATAAATCAGCGAGTAAGATAGAGAAGGTAGGTTTGTTTGCTTCATCTTGATAATCCCAGATAAGGCGAGTAGCGTCTGCGTCTGCGGTGGAGAGGATTGGGAACGCGACAACATCAGCAGCAGATACGAGCGTAGCATCCTTACCATTATCAATCTGGATACTCTTTGCTAACGTGACACTTTCACTCCTTGAGGCAGAATTGGAGGCGTTCGCGAACTTAAACCCAGGTGTCTGGAGGACAGGGGCAATGCTCATAAATCGACCCGACATAACCTGTTCTCGCTCCTTGATTGCATCAGGGGGGAGGAAGGTGGTTTCGTAAGCAGAGAAGAAATTAAAGTCTTCAATCTCAGAGATAGTTTTGGTACCGACACGAAGGGCAGCACGCTGAATTAAACTATGGACACCGACGTTGCCCGGAAAGAAAGCACGTCCCAGCGCATCGGTTTTAGCAGTTCCATCGGTGGCGAAGGTAATGCGAGAATTGGAGTGAAGGATGCCCTTGTTGTCGAGGACAAATCGAGCTTCTCTCTCAGAGAAAATCACTGGGTCGAGGATGTCCGTCTGAACATTAATAGCAGTATCGGTAGCGACAGAACCAATCTTAACAAGATCAGGGATTTGCGATGCAGCGGGCGTGGATTGAGGCGAGGAGGCTTGAGAAGACATTTCCATATTTATTTTATACTAGGACATAGTTTTCTTTTCAAAGTCTATTTTAAAATATCATTTATAAAAATATATTTGGAATAGTTATAATACCAAGATGCCGAGAATACCAGCAGGGGAGTTAAATCTTTCAGAGATTAGAAATCTAGCAAGACAACATAATAAAGTTTCAACAATCAAGGGGATAGATAAATTATCTCGCAAAGCACTGATGGGTGAAATCCAAAAGATGGGTTATGAAATCGATCATTCAAAGAAACGTATCAGGCAAGTAAAGAAGACAGCAGCACAAAGAAAGGCAAAAGATCTAAAACCCTCCGCCTCAGGGGAAAGGAAACCACAGCAGAAAACTATCAAGAAAAAGAAGAGGCAAGCATTGATCGGTGGAGGGTCGGCGCCAGTACTCACTTACGATCGAGGCGAAGACGAAGTTTGATTTACTCGCTTTTTAAAATTTGATATTTATATTTGAGAACTTATTAACTTAGAAAATCAAATATGGTGTCGAGCTCACACCTCAATTTATTGATTTGGCTGCAGGAGGCGGATAACGATGTATGGTTGTATCTTTACAAAAATTATTTCGTGCCCATACTATACAATCGCGAGGTAGTTAAGCAAATCCCCAAACCTCTTCAATTCAAGAGGATGTATAACAATTATGTAAAAGAATCAGGCAGTTATCGTGGCATACCACAGCACGAGTCACGATGTTATCTTAATTACGTCGCTGGAAAATATAGAATAAATCCACACGACCAACGATTCGATGCGAATCAATGTCAAAAGTTTTACCTTGCTGGTAATGAGATGTACAGCCCAACGGCATCAAAACCCGGGTGGGCGGAGAGGCGGAACATTCCCGACATTTCAGCTCATAATATTAGCAAAGAAAAATTAATGGAATCCTGTGAGGAATTAGATATTCATTATAGACCTTCTTGGACAAAAACCAAACTAGTCAGGACGATGCTTAATCACGAAGACAATTGCTATGACGATGACTATCTCAGCGGCTAGGTACAGGATATAACTTTTCAGTTTTAGTTCCTATGGGACCTTGGTTTTTATAATCCATAACAACAACATCTTTTTTAGTTCCTAAGGAATCTTTATATTTTTGAGAAACAAACAATCTCTTATGAGGGAATTGTTTTAATGCTAAAAATCTTTTGCCGAGTTCTACAGAAAATCGATCGCGGTCATCCATTTTGACGAACATGTCTTTTTTGTCCATATTCATCCTGGAAGACCTGGAAGTCCATTTTTGGATTGCTTTCTCTGAGGATTGTTTTTCGTGAGCAAAGTGTAGTTCTACATCTCCTTTCGATCCTTTGAGTAATAATACAGGGTATTTTGAGATGACTCTTCTATATTTAGATTTCCCTCCGAACTTATCGGTATCATTGACTGGTTCTTGTGCGACAGGTTTAATTTTCATATATTCATCAAAGTTCTCTAAAAGAGTAATATAATCGGGAGCATAAATAAACATAGAGAAAAAAGGGGATTCATAAGGTTTATTCAATGCTTTCATATAAGCGACACCATAACAATTATCTGATACAATAGTCCAATCTCTTTTAAGAGAAGATTTTGCAATGACTTCGGCTTCATTTTTATCGGATTGTTCTCCATACGATGTAAGATTTTTTTTAACTTGTGGGATTGCTCCTTTTGCTTTATCTGGGACAATAACTTTGCCTTTATTCAGGGGACCTGTTTCGATTCTTTTTGGGGGTGTCTTAGGTTTATTCAGAGTGATGGGTTTAGCTTTTACCTCTTTCAGTGCCTTCAATCCTTTGATAATAATTCCTTGTAATTTTATTTTGTTTCGTCCAGTATCCTCAATTGATAATTTTTTCTTGACGACATTAGCCATCCATATCTTTTTGATATCTGATCTTGTAGTCTTTTTGTATCGAGGGCGACCTTTGATAAGGTCGGATATAATTTTTAATGTCAGCATTTATTATATCATAGAAAAAAAAGAGATTAGAAAATTATGAATTATTTGAGAACCTGGATGGAGCCGCGGCTGGACACGACTGTTTGCCGAGAATGGACAAAGAGGAAAATAGCATTGGGGTTGTCCGTAACCAGACGGAGCTGGAGTTGGACACCGAAGGGAGTAGAACTAAAATCCAGACCTTGATCCGAGATGCTGTCGTAAGCGACACCGAGTCCGTAAGCCGAACCGCCGTTGATGATATCCTTAGCACCCGAGAATGTGCTGTCGGTGGAGTAATCAATGTTCCGGAAGACCGATGGTTCAACCGACGTGCGATTAATCTTAGCAAAACTCATTACAGCATTCATATAATTGCGAACAACCTGTGAATCGGCAGTTTCATTATCCCGTCCAGCGGCTGTTTTCTGGAGAGTATCAATGTTGTATTCGAGTGGTACTCTTTCTCCTGCGCGAGTAAATACCAATTGTTCAATCTGTGCCCTCGATCCGTCGGTGTTAGTAAATCCAAGAGTAGCGAGACCATCTCTTTTGAAGTTATTGATATGAGAGGATGGAACAACATTCATAAAAGCACTCAGAACAGATTTGAGACCTAAATTGAAGTTGAGGACAGCATTCGCGGAGTTGATGGTGTTGAAGTAGGACGAGATGGAGTTGTAGGTGAAGGTGTTGGTCGTCTGACTCTGGATAGTGGCGAGCTGTGCAGGGTCGGGGCGCTGTACCTCGCAGATAAGTCTAACATTGCTGAGTTCGTAGAATGAATCAAGTAATTTGGTGTCGGTGTTATCTCCCGAGAAGAGAACATTCTGGTCAGGGGATAACTGAATCTCAACACTCAATCCACCGACGCCCCACTGGTTCGAGAGCGGGATAGGGTCTTGACCTAAGAATAGACCACACACCAGCGGAATACAGAAAGTATTGGGGGAAGTTCCGCCAGATGCCGAGGCACCCTGGGTGTTAGTGATTACTCCGAGCTGCTGTGCCTTGAAGTTAGGGAAGCGGAGGGCAGATTCATAGGAGTGACAGGCAAAGTCCTGCTGTGACTGGGTAACACTGAGGTAGGAAGTCATCATTCGGTTGTGATGATTAATAGTTTCAATAGTTTGACCGCTGGTCTCAGAGAATATGGAAAGGGTGTCGATGATGGAATAAACTCCAAGTCTCTCATTCATTCGGATTTCATCGGATTCCAGTGGGATAGTTGTGGAAGTTTTCTTGATAGTGAGTTCGCCGCACAGCCGAATCGATCCAGGGACAATGTAGCGGTCCTGTGCGCCGATAAGGAGCTGGATAGTCGGCTGTCCATTTTTGTATGACAATTTTCCATCGCTCGTAATATTGCTCGGGACGATCTCTAGATGCTGATTTGAAGCCATAGTTGTTTTTATAATCTATGTCATATTTTATTTAAGAGTGTATTTTAAAAAATATATTGTTAGTTCATAAATGCCTCGTACAAAAGATGGGCGACCAGTTCTGAACAAACCATTCAAGGGGAAGCAAACTCCCGCAGGTAAAAAGTACTCAGTTTATGTGAAAGCCGATACAAAAAAGGGATATAGATTAATTCATTTTGGAGCCGCGGGAATGGATGATTGGCGATCGGGCAAGGCGACTGCAGCCCAGCGTCGATCGTTTAGAGCTCGCATGGGTGGTGTGAGAAAAAAGGATGGAAGTTTAGCAATCAAGGATAAAAGTTCTCCAGCATACTGGGCATACAATTACTTGTGGTGAAGGATGCAATCGGGGCAGATATCTCCGAAATCGTCGTCCGGTGAATCGAAGTAATCATCATATTTCTTTCTAAGTTCTTTGTCGCAATGATTCATAGTGTAATGAAGGTCAAACCTGGTGTCGCACATTTCACATTGGTCGGGAGTGTCGTCGGCTGTTTCGGCAAGTTTTTCATTTTCTTCTGTGAGTCGCGCGAGTTGTGCTTTGAGTCTCGTGTTTTCTTTCTGGAGTTTCTCGTTGTCTCCAATCAAGGAGTGATGGACAGCCAAGAGGCATTCTAGAGCCTCCTTCGAGTATGGACCGGGAGCATTGGACATCTTTTGAGGTTATGTGTATTTGTTCAGGGTGAATTGTTGATAT
>TARA_R110000824_G_scaffold62094_5_pt1 | contig 27032 bp, 23 predicted proteins | sample TARA_R110000824 | Tara Oceans TARA_R110000824 (sample SAMEA4397747) | marine metagenome | biome: Polar Biome; feature: [MES] marine water layer (ENVO:01000295) within the mesopelagic zone...; material: water (ENVO:00002006), including particulate matter (ENVO:01000060) such as......
CCGACGGGCTAAGCGCATGCTTGACACTGGCAAGAGCCGCACTGAGGTGGCCATCGGCCTGGGCTGTAGCACAGCAGCTCTGACTAACGCGCTGCTCAGGCGGCATGCCCTACCCCCCAAGAGGGCATGGACCGACACGCAGTTGCGAGAAATCAGAGGCCGCCTCAACGCGGGAGAGACCATAGATGACGTGGCGTTTGAGTATGGCATTCAGGCCAACAGCATGTACTGCCTCCTCAGGAGGCGCGGCGCCTAGTCTTAGACCCCTTCTTCCTGTTCTTCTTGCGGGTGGTGGTGCGAAGGTTTGACCTGCGGTTGCTTCCCCCCTTGGAGAGAGGGCGCTTATGGTCGACCTCTTTCCCATCCCCCTTCTTGAGACCGACCTTGCGCCGCGCGGAGTTCCGGGCGGCGCGATTCTTTTTGTCCTTGCGCCCCGCGTGGTCGCGCTCGTACTCTTTTTTGTAGTCGCGCTTCTTAGCGCGTTTCTTAGGCATCGGTCTTCACCAGCTCCAGACGAGCGCTGAAGGCATCGTCTGAGATGACCTTGCCCTGTACCTGGGCTTGAACCTTCTGTGCCCCCAGGAGGGTGTTTACGAGGCTGATGGTGTCCCGAACGGACAGCCCCTTCAGTCGCTCAGGATCACGCGCCCACTCCTCAAACACCACTGAGAGCGCTGCCAGCAGCGACGGGGTGACATCCCCACGCTTTAGCTTAGCTAGAGCTGTAGCCCACTGCCCCTGTATGGGGTACGCCGATGACTCATCTGCCATATCGCACCGCCTGGATCACACGGTAGGTCAGCCTCGCTAGCCCTCTGGCCAGGAGCTCTTGTGCCTCTTTGTCAAGCACATCAATATTCTTGATGTTAACTCTCAGGTCACCCATCCCCTCCGAAACCTCAAGGCCGATCTCTTCTGCTGCTTCAGCATCGAGATCCCCGTTGACGTGAGAGAGCATCGCAACCTGTCGGACTATGGGTCTCGCCAGGGAGACGATGAATATTACAATAGAACTAAACTCTGACACGTAGGTCAAGGGGCGCCGAACTGCCATCAGTCCTCCAGCAGGGTGTACGTGAACGTCGTCCACGTGGGGTGGTATTGCATCTGGCGCTCGCACAGCTCCATGAGTGCGGCGTAATCTTTCGGGCTCTTTATCACAGTGCACCCCGCCGAAAAACGGCCGACTGTGCGGGCTCCCGAAGCGCTCGCTGTCGAGCGGTGTATGTTGATTCCGAACAGGCCCTCTTGGATTGACTCTGGTTCGAGGTCCAAGAAAGCATCCCTGTTGGAGTCGCGGTAGACCTGTACCTTCTTTCGTTGACATAGCGCGGTGTACTTTCCTCTGTGGAGTGCGAGCTTGTAGCCCTTCCATTGGCCTGGCACCAGAATAGCACACCCCTCTGGGCGACTCGGCGATGCCAGCCAGGGAATCCCAGGGTCCGTCGTGGCGGGCATCCAGTGGCAGAGCCAAAGCCCGTTGACATCTTTGCATACGATGCACACCCAGTCATCAAACTCTCCAGCTGTTCTGTTAGCCGAGCGAATACCTATGATGTTTAAATCATATGAGCCATTGTCATAGACGTCATGCCCCGCAGCCCTCACCCTCTGGAGAATGGGGGGGATCATGACTCAGTGGTTCGCTTGTCGCTTAACACGATGTGGACTTTTGGGGTCCAACGAGCGAGCATACCCGTGCAAACCACGAGGGCGACCGGAAATGTGAGATCACTCCCCCCAAGCGAAAGGGCTGTGCCCGCTGGAGCCGCCACCGCAGCCACCTGCTCCAGTGCGTCTTGCGCGTAAACCAGCGATGTCCAACACCAAAGCCATGCTATGCCAAACAACTTCATAAGGTCTCCAGGATTTTAGAATCTACTATAGCAGTCAACACAGCCCTTGACAAAGGATCGCGGACAGCCCGTGCTGTTGAGCCATTTGAGTCCAGGGTCTCAATCATTACCTGCGCCTCGGCAGGCGTGAGGCTCACCGTGACCACAACATAGACTTGCTCTGGCGACGCGCCGTCAGCAACAGTCTCTTCAAGAACATCTTCTTTGGTACACAGCATGGTTACACCGATGGGCTAAATTTACAGATACGAAAGGCCTTCACGGTACACCTGACCTCATTGCCTGTTGTGTTGCAATACAACATTACAACAGCGCTGGGGCTCGTCCATTGTGGGGCCGAATTTAAACCCGCCGGACGTGTTGCGCTTTGGTTCCGACCGCCCAGCCCAAAGGAGATTGACTGAGTGTAGGGGTCAGCGAATGCTGTGCCAGTGCCCTGATAGACCACTCCGCTGTGTCTCCTCATGAGTAGTTGCACATGCAAGTCGCCCCCGCTGAAGGTGGCGTCACCGCTTGACCTAGTATTACTACTGCCGTGCTGTCGGCTGCCCTTACATTCGTAGCCTGAAGCTGACTTCAAAACAATGAGCCCGTTGGAAGGGGTGCCCCTAATGTCGGCAGTCGTAGACACATGAAATTTGATATACGAGTTGGTCCCCACCATCGAGACGCCACCGATCAACCACTCAAACATGAGGTAGTCGACGTCAAACTCAGCCTTGAGATTTGTGGGTAGGGCGAAGGCAAGCACGCTTGTGTCAAGGCCTCCGCCTGAGCTCACGTCGAGGACCAAACCGCTGCCGTTGGTGAAATCCTGCGAATTTGTGCCACCAATCACACCTGTGCCTGGGTCTGTAGAAACCACAAGAGAGCCCAAACTGGTGGCGCCATCGCTCTTTAAAATAGCATGAGTGCCAATCGCGCTGACATCAATAGATGTGCAGTCTGTGAAATCGTATGAGACGATCTCTACAAGAGGAGCGGCGGCAGCTGGAGCGGCGGCTGCAAACACATCTTTTACAGCCATCACTCACTCCAGGTGATCTTTATTGATTTGAGATTACAGGTCCCCGCGTCAGTCTTCACCCAAGGGTAGACAGTGTCCCCTGTGGGGGCAGTGCCCGCGTTAGTCCAGTCCAGGTCAAACTTGAAGACAGCGGTGCCATCTGTAGCTGTTGCGGCGCCAACGCTCATAGGGTCTGACTGAGTATCAGGGAGGATGATCTCATCCCCTGCCGCGTCACGGGTCAGCCGCAGCGTCAGCCTCGCTGCTGAAGCAGCGATGGTGTCAACATATAACCATACCCCTGAGATGTGCCCCTTGAATACAAGGGCTCCACTGTTCAGGCTTACAGCTGCGCTAGCTCCACCAAAGCTGGTGGACAGGGCTGGCACAGGCGAGAACACATGCTCAGGCCCATGAATAAAATTTCCAGTTTTAGCCATCTTCTTCTTCTCCAGGCTACGGGGTTCCAGTCTCCTCTGATATACCTTTTTCTAAGGTTTTTAGCAACATAAGATGCTCTTGTTGTTTGTTAGTAAGGTTTATCGGTGTTGCCAATCCAGCGAGATACAGGACAGCCATCCACCTGTTCTTCTCAAACCGCTTGAGCTTCGCCCCCTTGGGGATTTCTCCTGTCCAGAGCGTGTGGAACACAGCTATCTCATTCGGCACACGCTCAAAGTTTGCCACTAAAGCCCAGTAAGTGCTCCACTTAAAATCGCTCTCGAACTCTGGAGAGCCAAACCTGTACTGCTCCATCTCTCCTGTGAACTCATCATAGAACTCTGGTTGGGCAGCTATAGGCCTCTGTGTGCGAACAAGACCATATTTTTTAACCCAAGTGTCCCAATCCCCCAGTTTCTTGGCGCGAAGAACAAGCTTCGGATTCAAGTAGGCGCCATACTTTGAGCCATCATCTACAGACTCCATAAGGTGACGCATTAAATCGGCCTCAGGGAGTGCAATTAAAAACTCGGCAAGAGCGTGCCCTGCGGCGCCAAAACTGTCGGGCGAGGTGCTGACAAGGTAGTCTTTAGTATCGAAAACCAGAGAGTGAAGATGAGAGGCGATGGTGTTTATCGACTTGATCGAATCCAAGAACGGAACCCCTGGCCCCGCCCATCCTGCTGCACCAAAGTCTATAGCCTGAGTGCCGCTCAGCTTATGAGGAACCACAAAGGCTCTGCTCTCTCCATAGTCAGGTTGAGTAGCATACGTCCCCATCGCTCTCTTCAAGCTCTCTTGATTTCGATACCACTTGAGCATGGCTTGAGCGCTGAAGTCAGCACGGAGAAACGCTTCAAGAGTCTCAACCAACATGTTTCGCTGAAAGCTGTAGAACAGTCGCCACTTGGCTATGGTCTTGCGCTCAAAGTCTGTGGTACGAGAGTAGTCAAGGTTTGATGTCTTAGCGACGATGCCAGCAGAGGTCTCATCCATACCCATGCTGAGAGCTGCAATAAATGCCGCACGCCTATAGCTATTATCCATGGCTTGAGCGGCGCGGTTGAAGACGTTCTTGTTTCGAGGGTCCAGCTCACTCCAGATTTGTTTCACCAAGCCGCGCTGGGAAAGGTCCTTGTCAAGGCCAGCTACGCGCTGCGTGTCTTGGATGTCCTGGTCAGAGAACTCAAACTTTACAAAGCTCTCAAAGACCCCCTTCTTGTCCATCAAATCATCAAGGTCTTTAGCTGTATAAGTCTTCCCGTTGGGGGCAGTAAACACAGCGTCTGTGTCATACCCAAACATGTACTTGTCCCAAGCCCGCTCAAAAGAGATAGCCCATGAATCCTGAACACTTTGAGGCCCCCCCTTAGCGATGTTGACCACACGGTCTAAACCTTTTTGTAGAGCTCGTCCCACCCCTGTGCCCTTGGGGAACTCTCGCACTAAAGCAATCAAGGCTTCAGGGTGTGTTGCCCAACCATACATAGTGCGAAGGACCATCGACGGGTTGGTCACCAGCTGTATCAACGGCCATGTGGAGACGTTGGTGCCCTGGTAGCGAGGGCTCATGCCCATAAGACCGCTGGCAATAGTGCGGCGCCCAGCCATGGCAACCCCTCCCAGTTCAGTCAGCATAGCCCCACCCAGCGCATCAGTTGGGCGAAGCGCCTCCAGCCCTTTGACCAGCTTCCCCTCGATGGCTTTCGTTCTTATCTGCTTGATAAGGTCATTGACCTTAGGGTCACCCATCAAATAGATGCCATCCTTAAGCGTTTGCAGGGCTGGCATGAGATCGGCATATCGCGGAGCTGCATCACTTACCCCCACGGAGAAGCCCATCTTTTGCACAGACTCCAAGAGGTCAGTAGCTGTGTTGTTGGTGAGCCTGAAGATGGCGTCATCTAACACCTGATTGATGATAAGGTCCATCCTCTCTGGGTCTTCAGACAAGCGCTTCCACGCGGCCTTTGGATTTTTTAGGGCGAAGACTCCTTCAGCTATAATAGCCTCATTGGGGAGGCCAAAGACAGCGTTCTCATCAAAGTCCTTGCCCATAACCATGATGGCAGAGTGAGTAGAATACCTAGGGTCAACTCCCTCTTCAATCTGCTCCCAGATCACCTTGTCCCCCTCGGTGCGGTGGGAAACCATGAGCGTCTTCTCAGGGACGGCTCCCATCCGTTGAGCCATTGAGGAGCCAGGAATCTCAATGCCTTTCCATACCTCTAAGAACGCATTCTTAGCCGCTTCTGTTTGTGTTCTTATCTCTGTTTTAATCACCCCGTCTTTCATGTACTTGATGCGAAAGCCCGAAGGAACAGGCTCTGCCGCTGCGAGGTGCTCTCTAACGCGCCGCTGCATCTCTTCGCTTGCCCCCCAGCCCTTGGGGGCTATCTTGGCTTCATAGACGGGCTCAAGTATAGCTACCGTCCGCGTGCTGTCGATGCCTTGCTCAAGTATGAATCCCTCATCATGTACCTCTGATGAGATGTCCTCCATCTTTTTTGATATCTCCTCGCTCCATATCTTGTCGGCTTCTACCTTCATGTCCGCACGCATCGCAGGAGCATTCAGGTAGTCCTGAAACCACTCATTGTATGCGTCATCAAGACGCTTCTTTCCTTTGTAGTTGTAGGACAACTCATCAACAAGCTTTATTCTCTCTCTGTCATATGCTGTGACCAAGGAGTCAGGGGCCTCTGGGTCGCGAATAATGCCACGCTCCCTGAGCTCCGCGTCAACTATGCTATCAATAAGCACCGTTTCGATGATGTCCTCCTTAATGAACTCCTTGTACTCCTTTATCACCTTGTTGATTCTGCGCTGCACAACGCTCTCAACTCCCTTGTTGAGCTTTTCCCTAATGAGTCTGGCTAACGGTGACTCTTTGTACACCTCCTGGGGGTCTACTACTTGAGTTCGCGGCCCAGTTATCTCCCTGATCTTCTCATCTTTTAGATGGTTCCTCCACTGCTGCAAGGTGCCCGCGTAGGCGTCAGGGGTGATACCCTTTGGCGGGTTCTCTATGTCGCCATCCCACTTCCTCCACTCCTCCAGAATCTCTGGAGTGACCTCTTCTTCTCCTGTTATGCCAGTCTTGAGCCTCCACTCCTCCATTGCCTTGTCATAGGCTACAGCATCCTCTCTGCCTTTTTTTGCCTTGCTCCAGTATACCAACTCTTCATCGTGAGCATTTCTCGATATAATCCAAGCGTCCCACTCGGCCAGCTGTGCATCGGTATACCCTCTGGGACCAACATCGCGGGCGAGGCCCCTAAACTTCTGCCGATGGAAGTCTCGCTGCTCCTTCGTTGGATCTTTGAATTTGTACATTTCCTTGATTATCTTATCTGACGCAGCTTCAGTCGCAGCTTCGGTCGCGGCTCTCGCATCTCTAACGGCTTTAGCTCCTTCAGGCATTACAGGCCTTGAGGGCGCATCAAGGGGCTCCGCAATCTTCCATTCGTCATAGCCAATAGGCTTCACAGGCTCATTAATAATCGTCCCAGGGTGGAGTTCTTTGGCCAGCTTTTGCATCCGATCAAAAGCCTCTACGAACTCAGGATTTTCTTCCAAGCGTTTACGAAGTGATCTCTGAGCACCAACAGCGCTAATGTCTCCCTCCTGAAAGAAGTGACCCAAGACAGTCTCTGCTATCATTTTAGGGTCATCCCCAAACTGTTCTTGAATCATCCTGCGAATCGGTGCGCTAAGATAAATGCGATACATCTCCTCATGTGTCTCAAACCCTGTGACATGGCTGGGGAGTGCAAACCGCTCCTCATCAGGCAAGCGGTCAATCTTCCTGACCATGTCTGGATGTTGGTCAAGAATGTCCCTCACCATTTGATTGTACTTCTGTTGAGCCATCTCATTCTTCGCGGCGACTTCAATAGCCGCAAAGAAGTGGTCTCTATTCATCCCCTGGGCGGCATCAACAGCGCTCTGCAACAGCCTTGTTTGAAGGGAGCCAAGTGTCCATTCAGGCACAGTTCCTAAAGTGCGCTTCAGTTTATTATAGAAGCTCCCTTTCTTCGTTCTAACAGCTGTTCGGAGTTCCTCAAGAAACTCAGGGAGAACAGTGGCGAGGTTGTAAACGCTGTCGAAGGGCTTTCCCCCTTTGAGGGAGGCATAGGCATCCATGGACTTTACCAAGTCATCCGCAGTGAGCCCCTCCCCAACTCGTTTCGCCGTCTTCTTAACAGGCGCCTCTTTGCCATAGAGCTCAGCTGTAGCAGAGGTCTGGCGCCCCTTCACGTCAAGAAAGTATCCAAGGGTGCTCTCATAGAATCTTCTAGGGCTCCCCCCCATCATGGGGTCATTGACAGACTTCAGCACTATCTCATCAATGACATTAAGAAACGCCCGCTGCTTGTCATCCGTGTCTCTTTGGGACTCAACCAACAAGTTTCTAAACTCTGAGTTGATATTGTAGACTGACTGCTCATACTCTTTTATGAGCCTCAAAAGGTTAGGATTAACAAACTTTTCAGGGCTCATCTCCAAAATCTTTTTGAGCCCCTTAAACTCTTTGGGGATGTACTTTATCCCCCGCTCGACAGGCTTCCCCTTCCAAACGTGACCAACTGCGCTTATCCCCAGGTTACGCCCCAACGTGTAGAGCGGGATGCGCCTCCCAGGTCCCCCTCCTATAAAGCGCGGAAAATCTATCTTCTTTGCCGCAGACACAGCCCTTCCAAAGTAGGGGACATCAGTCTCCATAAACTTATCGAGAGCCCCAGGAATCGCTTCAATAGCAGACTTAGCGCGGCTAGGCCTGAGGCTGCCCCACGCCTCCACTGGAGTGCTAAGGGGAGGCCCTGAGGGCACCTCAAACCTTGCGATGTCTGAAGCCGTCACCATCTTAGCGACGCCATCATCAAAGTCTCTTATCGCGAGCCGCTGCATCTCTGCTGCTTCAATCCAGTTGAAGACCCGATGCTGCATAGCAGTCGTAGCCAAGCCGTGGGTATTGATTTGAGCAATGTCTCTCTTGACAGCCGCAGGTGGTGGACGCTCATAACGGACTCCATTGATCTCATATGAATACAGCTCTCGGAGCTTCCCCATGTCAAGGCTCATGCGCCATGCGTGGGTCTGTCCATCAAAGACGGTCTTATCAAAATCGTCAATGGTGAAGGGGGCGTTGTTTATTTCGTCGCGTATGTTGACCTTGCTTGTCCCCTTCACCTCTGCAATGGTTCGCGTCTTCGCTTCAGCTGGGCGCTTCACCAGTTGCTTGGTGCTCGCCTTCATGATGACATCCATCCCATCATTGGCAAACACGGTGTCCCCATAAGCCCTAAGCATAGAGTTGTAGAACTCAAAGGTTATGGTGTCTTCAGCCTTTAGGGCGTTCTCAGGGAGCATCATCTCAGGGTTAGCCTTCAGGTCTAAGACGGCTTTATCAAGCCCCTCTTTCATACTTACATTGGGGGCTCTCTCTGATGCATCTTCAAGATACCTGATAAGGTCTTCGCCTTGAAAGTTTGCTGTGATTGCTCGCACCAAAGAACGAGCACCCATCATTCCAACGTTTAGATTGTCCATTGCCTCGACAACCTCAGGAAGCCCTTTATACTTCCATCCGCGCGTAGTTATTTCTCTTGCCGCCGCCCCCTTGGCGAAGCTCCGAGCCATGCTTGCCTTGCCAGCAGTAGAGGTCTTCACTGACCAGAATGCAATAGGTGATGAGAGAAATTCAATTGCGTTCTGATACCCGTCACCTGTGGTCATCTTAAGAGAGACAGGCGTTTCGCCAAATGCTTTCGCGACATTGTCTGGGTGGGGGTAAAGGACATTCACCCCGTCCACAAACTTGCCCCTTAAGGGCGCGTCCAGAAAATCGAAAACAGCATCGCCCGCTTGAGCTGTCGCTTTGGCGATGCCTCTTGGCGCCTCCATTGCAAACCCAACTCCTGCCCAGGGACTTATAGGGATGCCTAACTCAAACATTACCGCTGCGGTTTTGGCTACAGTACCAAGCCCCTCTATGGCGTCAATGTCATCTGGCGCCCACCGTCTCTTCTCTATGCCTGAGAGGACGTTCATCATCACAGAGTTGGCTATGCCTGTGACTCCATTGTGCTGAGACACAATCCCTGGCATCCCTGTGGGACCTTCTGTTCTTGATACAGGAAGCCCACCAGGGCGATAGGTTGCGGCAAAAGCTTGGAGCCGATCTTCTACTTGCTGGTATTTTGTAGTGTTCTCCCAGTACTCTGGGTCAAAGTACTTTTGGTTGTAATCCTTAATGATTCTAACAGAAGCTTCATGCTGCTTTAGCGTGAGATCATCAGGGTTTACAGGGGTGCCGTCAGGGTGTACATCCCAAGTGAACGGCGCCATTATCGACAGCTCCAGAAGCCCGCGAGACACAACGCCAGCGGCGCCCATAATCTTCGCTTCAAGCGGACCCTCAACAACTCCTGCCCGTGTAGCGCGGCCCAGCGCGAGGTACTCTTTGGGAGGCTCTGAGCCCAAAGACCAAGGCGGTTCTCCACTCGGCGGCTGGTGTCCGCGTTGAGAATCACGCCAGTCTTGATACTCCTTGCTGACCCTCTCTCGTTCTGCTCGGTTGCGCCGTTTAGCGTCTTGACTCAATCGCGGGAGGTTCGTTTCAATCCATTTTTGAGTATAGTCGATCCCCATTTGTTTAGCCCACGCAGCGAGAACTTCACTGTCAGGTTGATCGTGAGCAAGGGTACGCCCAAAGCCTTTTTCAAGTAGTATCTCTTCCGACTCGTTGGTGGCGACTCTGGTGAGGTCATCTATAAACTCCGCGTGTCGTTTTTCTTGGATAAAGTCAAAATCTCTCCTCGCCTCTTCTTGCCGCTCCACCATCTTCGGCTGCTGCTGAAGCATGAAGTCATTGCGCGCCTTCTTGGCGTTTGCTACGGCTTCTCCTGATGAGATTGCTGGAGCCCTCAAAGCACCCTTGAAGATTTCATTGGCCTCTTCAATGACCTTAGGCGCGTACTTCTTGTGCCACTCCTCTACACCAGCAGGGTCTCTGGCGTAGCCATAGTAGGTGAAGTCCTCATACATTTCTCTCTGTGCTGCGACCCGCTCCGCACCTGCACCTGCACCTGGAATAGAGATGCCATACTTTTCGGCTAGGTCACCATAGATGCCCTGGTCTATTTCAAACTGCGACTGAGCTCCAACACCTGCACCTACCCCCTCGGTGCGGTCTCGGTCTGGTCTCTTTAGCTGTGGCCTAAAAGGCTCTTTCAGCGCTTCCCCGTACTCTCCTGCCTTCCAAAGCTCAGCGGCATCAACATTCTCAATGTCCCCGCTTTCTTGCTTAGTGTAGTAAGGCATCCCCGCCCTCATGGGGTAAGCCAAACGGTCTGACATGAGCTTCTCTACTTGAGCATCCACCCATACAGGGGCGATATCAACGTCAGGCCCCTCTCCCCTAAATCTCTGCTCAGCCCAGTCGGAGTAGATTCGAGCGGTCGCCTCCGACCTGTCGGCTTTTGCGCGAGAACCAATCCGCTTCTCAAGTTCTTCAGGGGTGTCTGAGGGGATATAGTCAGGCTTAATCTCTCGAATCGGCGGCCTTTGAACAGGAGGCTGCGCTGCACGCATAGCTTCATGAGCCTGCTTAGCCATCAGGTTATTTACAAGCCTCTGAAGCTCCTCAGGAGAGTACAGAGAAGCCCTTGACTCGTATTCCTTGAGCCGCTGCTCGTCTAACCCACTGAGGTCTGGCTTAGTAGGAGTTAGGTTCTGAGCTGGAGGCTCATTCGGAATCACTTCTGGTGCTGGCGTTGGCATCGGTATTCCCTAGAGCTTTTTCAGAGTTATCTCTCTTGTCGTTGACGCCTCCCATGATAATGCTAAGCACTCCTTCTTGGAAGGCTTCTTGCAGCCTCTTTGGGAGACCCATGGCAAGACGCTCAACTTCTGACACTTGAGAAGAAGGAGGAGTCGTCTTTGAAACCTGGTTCGCGGCCTGAACATACTGTGGGTTGGTAGACACCATCCCCCTTCGAGCAGCGTCCATAGCGCGAAGCGCTTTACGGTCGCTGGGACCCAAGCGACCCAAGGGAGTCTGTCCAGCTGCACTAGGGGCATAGTTCATGGCAGCGCGACGGTCGATTTCCTTTTGGTCATACCTAACAGGAGCACCCATTCCACTCTGAGCTTCCCTGGCAGTATCTCGTTCAGAAACAAGCCGCTCCCGTTGTGCTGAGAGGCTCCCTTTCTTCTCAAGGTTCTCCAGCTGAACGTCATCAAGGAACTCCAGCCTGAGGTCACCCAGTGTGCGGGTGTCTCCATCGGTGCGTACCTTTCGCCAAGCCTCTTCTTCTATGTCAGATATCTCACCGTCATCAAACAGCGCTTTTCGTAAGGCTTTAAACTCAATGGACTTTCGCCTCTCTCGAACTTCTAAGGCTTCATCGGTAAGAAGCTTCTCTTCTGTTTTCTTTGTTGAAGTCCCTGTTGATACGAGAGGTATTTTGCTGTCAGGATCTTCAGATATTTTGGTTATCTCATCAATAGCATACTGGAGATTCTCAACATCAGCAGGGGAGCCGCGCAACTCAAGATTTACGTAGTCTTGAAAATCATCATCGTTCTGCCAGGGGTTGTCTGCATGCTGTACGATGCCCTCTATACCTTTTTCCTTCATATAAGCAACAGCCCAATCGGGATCAAAGCCCTTATTAAGGAGGCCCTCCTCTAAGGACTGTCGTATCTTGACGGCACCTGCCATTTTCGACTCAACACTATCTGCGGTAGCCAAGTTGGTTATGAGAGCGCCCGCCCCGCTGGCATCAATAAACGCGAACATATTGGTCCGGGAAGCCACTGTCTTTACGGCCAGACCTGCTGTGCCGTTAAAAGCTGTATCAAGGCCTCCTGCCATTCTGTTTAAAGAGCCAATGCTAGCGGCAGGGGGTGGCGTAAACTTCTTCATTTGCTCTATGTAGTGACCCTCAAGACGCTGCGCCTTCTTGTCGCTAAGGGTGCCTAACGTATCTAAGATGTCGATCATGTCTTTGCCGTGACCTGTGCCGCTTTGATATGTCCGCGTTACGGTGCGGCGCAGCTGTGCAGGGTCATCCTTAGAGACTCCAAGCTCCAAGAGCATCTTGTCATACTCGCGAATCTCTGTGTTCATTGACTCGATGTAGCCAACCAACAGCTCACGATATGCTTGGTCAGAGGAGATGTCTTGCAGCATGGATGTCTTCGCGTCATCCATGGCGGACTGTATAGCTGCGGCCTTGCCTTTACGAATAGCGCTGTAGTAGCTCATTGACTTGCCCTTTAGTATTGATTTCGTAATAGCCAGTCAATGAGACTAGACCTTGAAGCAGATTCAGCGCCTGGGGTTCCGAACTGATCTCCATGCCCGAAGGGGACGTCATCCCCTGCGGTTCCGCCCCACCCGTAGGGGTCTCCAATCCCTAACCCTGCTTGGGTGCCAACACCAGGGTATGGCGTCCCAAACCCAACGCTAGGCTGCACCCCTGGGTAAGAGAGGGCGCCTAAATCAACAGCGTTTGCGGCTGGAGCGACGCCTGGAGCCCCTTCTAACTGTGGCGTCCAGGCTGGTGGTGGCGTCCCAAACCCAACGCTAGGGGCAGTCCCGAAACCAGTCGCCCACAGCGTAGCTTCATCAGAGAGATAACCAGCTTCAGCTGCGGCTTTCAAGTCGCGCTCGACGTTCTCAAGAGACGTTGTGATGCCTGTCGCTTCCTCATAAGCTCTCTGAAGCTCTAGTTCCTGCTGCCTAAGAATCCTGCCCTCACCTAACTCAGTGCCCGCATCGCCCAACTCTAAGGCGAGTTGAGCCCCAGCGACGATGGCTCCTTTCTTAGAATCATCAATCTCCTGTTCACGCTTGGTGATCATGTTCTGGATGATGTTCTCTTCGGCGATCTTCTTCTGGAGGTTCGCCGCTTGAATCTGCTGGTTGACCTGAGCCATCTGCTGAGCTTCAGCCGCTTGTCTGGCGATGCCTTGCTGAGCCACAGCACCTGCCCCCACATCGGCGATACCAAGTCCTGCCTTGTAGGCTTGGTCGGCTTGACGTTGACCCGCGAGCAGAGGGTCCTTCATCTGAGCGCTGATGATCTGAAGCTCCTCAGGGGTGAGCCCCAGCATGCCCAACTCCTTGCGGCGCATGTACTCCTTGAGTTCCTCGTCGCGCATCCTCTGCATCTTATTCGGACCACCCGCAGCGAAGCCAGCAATGCCACCAACGCCAGCCCCAATAACCGTTCCCCAAGGCCCAATCGCTGAGCCTATAGAGGCTCCCGTTGCCGCCGCTTGGCCCGCTGTAGAGGTGCGCTGCATTAGGTAGTTTGAGGAGTCGTATCCTGCCTTGCTATCTGCATTGTAATCGTAGCCCATCAGATCCAAGCCTCCACAGAAATGGTCCAGTTGATAAATCTAGTATACGGACAGTCGCTCCTGCCCACTAACGCGATGCGATAATAATCTGCCGCCCTGGTCTTGAGCATCCAGAAACCGCTCATCGGCTTCCTCCCAATGTTGAAGGGAATCTGAGCCCCGTCAGCGCTGTTCTCGGAGTAGGTGTACGACGAAGACCCAGCCTTGAGCGGGTCGGTAACCGCCGTTACCGTTTTGTTAATGCCATCAAGGGTCAGCTCTGAGCCCTTCTGAATGGCCAGGCAAACCTGCGTGGTGTTCTCTCCACCCAAGACATTGTCGACATGGAACCTGGGTGTCTGTGGCGCGATGGTGTATTGCACCATAATGTATCGCACCATGCGGGGGCAGCGAAGCTCAATGGCTGTGTTCCCGATGAAGTTGAACGGAGCATCCAAAACAGGCTGCACGGTGGCCAACGACCTGGCCGTGTTGAACTTGGTGACCATGGTCATCAGGTCCTTAGGTGCGGTCCTGAACTTGCCCCCCTGGAAGCCTGATACGAACTCCATGGAGTTGGATACCGCATGATACGCTGGCTTCATGAGGTGCTTGGTCTCAACCCACTCAGAGCTGGTCTGAAGATCGGTGTCGAGCATCCCTCCACCAAGATATTTGGAGAGGCCCTCAAGGTTGCCTTGAACGGTCGCTGACAGAAGAGGGCTACCAGCTGTTACTGCGGTTTTAGCATAAGCCATTAGTTCTGCCTCATAGCAATGACTGCCATTGAAGAGTAGGTGATGTTGACTTTCTGGAGAGGAGGAGCCACAGCCCCCGTCCCATTGTAGCTGCTGCATCCGCTCGCAAAGTCAAACCTTGAATCAGCAGGACCCCCTGTGGTCATGTGGTACAGCCCCTTCATCATCAGGCGAATCCCTGTGATGGTTACAGCAGAGCCAGCAGAGAAACATCCTCTGCTGTAGCTGGCCCGCGCTTGCGTTTCGGCCAGGTCAGGAGAAGCGCCAACAACTGGTGGTATAGGAATAGGCTCCTCTGGAAGAGTCGCTGATGCCCAGTATGTCGTATACATAAAATGTGGAATCGGCATTACCGTTGTTGAAGTAGCCATTGATATCTGGCCCGTTGCTGCGGTGATGTCAGGGTCAGGCTGGCTACCTATTCTGGTCCATCCGCTTGGAGATCCAACGGTGCCGCCAGTCGCCACCTCTGGCCACACAAGCCAGAAGAGGCCCCCCGTGTTGTCTCTCGATTTCCCAGCAACTGTGGTCAGCACCGTCGCGTTCTGAGGGCGAAAGCCAACTGGCCACCCGCCGACGGTGACGGTGTAGTAGACCCTCAAGAGGTCAGTAGTGAGCAGTGAGAAGCTCTCCGCGAGGGCTATGTTTGCTGCGGGCAGCACTTCAATGGCTCCTGGGGAGGCTGTGGCGTGGGCGTTGTTCACGACAGTGGTAGAGGTCTTCTCTCCAGATAGCGCGAGCTTGATCACGATGGTCTTCGGTGCTTCAGCGCTGGTGCCAGTAGCTCCTGGGTTCGAGTAGATGTTGCCAACATCAATGCCTTCAGACCGAACGTTCTGCTGATTGATATTGGCAGTAGCTGTCTCAAAGGCGGCGAACTTAGTGTCCACCCCTGTGTCCCCTGTTTTGGTGATGGTGGTACCAGGGTTCCAGCGTGGGTTTGTAATACGAGACATTAGCGAAACCTGTTCATGATGAAGAGTTGCATACCAGCGAAGTAGAAGCTCCAAGTGTCAGCCGCTTGCTGTGGTGGCGTAACGTCCTGGCGCCAGAAGACCTCAACGGTCTTAGCTCCACCCGCGATGGGGACATCGGCCACTACATGCACGGGGTGTATGATGTAGGTGTACAAGGGCGAACGAACGACCTCAACCCCGTTGACGTGTATCTTGAACTCTCCACCATAAGCATTGCCACGCTGCGTGCCATCTAGAAGCTGGGTGTTGGCCATGTTGTAGCAACAGTACCCCATGAGCTCAACATGCAGAATCCCTTCCTTGACGTTTAAGCTGCTGCTGTGGGCCTTGTACCACCCCCCCTGGTAGGCAGATGGCTCCCAGCCATTAGGACCCAGTCGGTCCCCCGTGTTCTCCCAAGGCGCGGTCCCTTCGTCCATTGTGATGGGCGACACCAATGTACACTGATGAAAGGCGCCATCCTTAGTGTGCTGAGCGCTGATGGTGTTCGCGGGTATGTTGTCCCTGTTCAGGCTCCCGTTGAAGGCGCCCTTATAAGAATCATAAGCCTTATTTAGAGTAGTAGAATCTACGATGTTGTTAGCCCTGGGCTCACCCTCGCTCCACTTTAAAGTCATTTTCTGCCCCTGATGGTTTTGGTCGCATTGACTTGGTAGTCAATGGCATAGCCCACTAAAACAAAGTCATTAGAGGTACTTATCTGAAACTGGAAATGAGAGCAAGCCCCATCCGCGATGGGATAGCGAATCTCAGTGACCCTCGGACGGTCCCACCTCGCTGTATCCACCAGCGCTGTGTCCCAAACCTCTTGCGAGACGCGGTCAGGCATCTGCATCTGATACGCTGACGTGGTGTTCCCTGTAAGCTCGAAGTCCTTCATATACTCCATAGCAACAGTATTAGAGCCTGTAGTCATGACGTAGAGGTAGACATACTTCACAAACTTCTTCTGCTCTGGTCTCCCAAAGTCATGGAAGATGCTGCGCCAGATGCTGGTGACAGGAGTAGCGCGAGTGACCTCTCCCCCGTCGATAACATACCCGTTCTGGCGAGCTCTGCTGATGGCGAAGAGGCCAGCTTCAGCGAGAGAACCAGTGTACCCTGTGTGGTGCCCAAAGATGATGTCTCCGTTGAGGTTGACATCTATCGCCCCCACGGGGAAGTCAGAGCTCCTCAGAGAGAACGTCATGGTCTCAACATGAAAGACGATCCCCATTTTCGGAACGTCCTCCCCGTCCGCTGGGACATAGCAGTGGTACTCTCTCCACTTCGCTGAGTAGACACCAACAGCGCGGGCGAGGGCGTCTTTGTTTATGCGGTCGACGGTGCCCTGTATCATGTTGGTGATTCGGTCTATCTGGAGCTCTGACCCGCCCTCAATCCCGCCTGAGATTAAGTAGAGCCCATCCTCTGCCAGGAAGATCACCCCAAGCTTAGGCACCGTAGCCACGGTCTCTGGGGAGCGGCACACCACCCCCTGGCGAATCGTGCTGATTTGGAACCCATGAAAGAAGTTCCCTTGAGCGATGTCAATGCACCCCTCCCGAAAGATAATCAGCATATTGTAGTAGCTGTAGAGGCCAGTGACAGCTCCCCCTGGGCGACCAGAGAGGTCAACGAAGCTGAGCGCTGAGAAGCTGTCAGGTGACCCTGGGTTGCTCCAGTACAGGCGGGCGTCTTCGCTCGCGCCTCCGTCTAAGAACAGGCAGCTTTTAAAGACCGCGCCAAAGCGAGCCATAGGACAAGGAAACGGAATCGAGTCCGCTTCAGTTGGCGCGAATCTTCCCAGTTCGGAGTCAGAGACTGTGTCGATAAATATCTCATCAATGTTGTTGTCTATCTGGCCCACGTAGCGAAAGATGCCATCACCAAAGGTGTTGTCTGATACAGGGGTGACGGGGGAGGCTGCTACGTTTTGCGTGTCGAAGTTTCCGTTGAGGACTTGGTTGTTTGTCCTGTAAATCCTGCGAGCCACTGTGCCAGGAGGCCCAAGGGGGAGGTTGACCATTGTCGCCAGTGACGGCTTGGCTGTTGCGCTAGCGAGCCAGGAAACCATGACTGAGGAACCAGAGACGGGGCTCTCAGAGCCCGTGTTGTTTATAAAGCTGACCTTGTAAAAGTATGAGGGGTGGCTGTTTAAAACCATCCCGCCGCCCAAGAAGTTGTTGTTGATGGTCCATTCATCAACCCCCGCAGAGGGGGCAACTGCCAGGGGATACTTGTTTGGCAGGGCGCAAGCGTCCCCCATAGTCTCGTTCAGCGTGTTGGCAGCGGCAGTGGCTGTCCCTGGATCGTTCAAGTTGGTGTAGACCGCTGGAGGCGGCGCGGGACCATCCCAGCCCACGTCGAAAACCAGCTTGCCAGGGTCGGAGGCAAAAGGGGTCGTTGTTATATCGAGTGGCCAAGCCGACCACTTCACGGGGCGATCATATCCGTTGAGGATGATGAGCCATCTCCCCATGGGGATGTACTGTGAACACGGCTCAGAGACAGAGGGTATCTGCCTGTTCTCAGCGAGTATGCCCAGGGCGTTCTGGTGCGGCTTTAAGAAGTAGAGGGTACCCCCCGTCTCGTGGAGGAGGTCCTCTTGGGCGCCGTAGTGGCGAGGCCAAATGAAGAGACTGTCGATGCGTCCAGCTGTCCCCCAGGGAGTAAAGTCAGTCTGTCGGAGGAAGTACTTCTCGTAGCCTATGCGATTGTCCCAGGCGTTTGTCCTGGTGTCTCTTGTGAAGTTCTGCACAAGGTCAGCAGACTCTGGGTCGGCGGGTATTCGCTCGTCGATGCCTTTGGCAATCTGTGCTGAGAAGCGGAAGTCTGTCTTCATGGCGCCCTCTAAGTATGGGTCAGGCGTGGTCGCGGCCTACGGTAAATAGCGCTCTGCCTGAAGGTGTTCTTAATCCAGTTGGAGGCGGCGCGGGTCAAACACCTCTGCTGCATTCTCATCAGCTCATCGTCAGACTTCATTCTGTACATCTCAGACTGGGGGAGGTTCCCATGCTTGATGAAGAGCTCTTGAGCGCATCGGTAAACTAAGTAGCGATGGAAATCAGCTGGGAACTCTGGAACGTCTGAGTCGTCCAACATTCTCTGAGGTCGATACACATATCGAAGGGTCGCCTCATAGTCCTTGTCTTGTCGGGGGTAAAGACGGACGCGCTTGTATCTCCCCTCATGCTCTGGGAGAGGCTCAGACTTGACTACAAAGGTTGCAGGGTTTTGGAAAGTTATAGCGCCAGTGTCAACTGTCGCTTCAGAGTAGTCAGCCGCCGCTGCCCTGTAAAAACGATTAGAGAGAGGGCACCTGAAGTAGACTCGTTTAAGGAGGTACTCCCCAGTGGTGTTCTGTATAGTGGCGACCTGTAGGGTCTGGGTAGCAGCATTCCCAATAGCCGCTGTAGCTGAAACAGGGGAGGGGGCAGACTCCCTGTTCTGACGGATGAAAGTATAGCAAGCGTCGAAGAGCCCTGTGGTGGGAGCGGTCCCACCTGGGACGGCAACTGAAGGGTTCACCCTGGGCTGCGGCACCACCACCTCATCGTCTATGATCCAATCAGTCGGCCTACTAACCAAGTCGACATCAAGAGCAAGATGCTCGTCCAGCCAACGATTAAGGTACCCAAACTCTTGTCGTTCGTTTTCAGGGCTGCGAATACCAAGTGAGAGTACATCAATGGTATCAGCAGGTAGATCAACATGGCGATGCTTCACTTTAAATGTTGCGGTGCCTGTCCCGATAAGGGTGGGCGTGGCGCCATTCTTGGTCACAAGATGTGCGGTTGTAGAGGGAGACCCTGAGGTGTCCACGGAGATTATCTCATACTCTCCGTTGTTTGCTGGCGCCACGTTGTCGCTGATCTCAATGATCATGCCCGCCATGTCTGAGGTGAAGAAATCACCTGTGGTCACCACCACGGAGGTAGCGCTGGCAATGCTGGAGTTCGTGCTGGTGGAGCGGTCAGCCGCGAGAGTGAGTAGCCGCGTCTTTTGCGCGAAGTTCCAAGCGCGGTCAGAGTAGAGGTCTAGATATATCTCGTTGATAAATCTCTTCACTTCCTCTTCATAAGCTGTGACACCAGGGGCATAGTCCAAGATGCTACCAGCCATGTCGATCATCTGACGCAGATTCATACTCACCTCATGGTAAAAGACCCCGCAGGGTCGTTGGGTCCTACGGGGTCTGAAGGGCGAACAGCATTTCACCCAAGGAAGATTAGAACTTGTTCTTATACACAAACACTTCGCCTAAGTTGCCAGGCGCTACAGGGATTGTGGTTAAAACAACTCCACAAGCATTGGCAAGGTCCGTGTTTGCAGCGGCAATAGCGAGGCCAGCGGTGCCTGTCCTCATCGCAATGACCGTCTCAGCAGTTACACCAGTAGCTACAGCAGCAGAAGCGCAGTAACCACCAACACAAACCTCAAGACGCTGATCGGCAGCAGTCGTCGCGTGCAATGCCACGCCAACAACCAAGCCGTTTCCGTTGGCTGCGGTGCCAGCATCCCCAACATAAATAACTTGATTAGGACCAGTTTTACTGTTGTCAAACTGAACCCAGTTACCAGCAGCAATTGCATTATTACTGATAAAGGTCTCAACCTGGCGACGATTAGATTCTGCAACATCAGTAAACGTAACGTCATCCTTCATCGGCAGACGTTGTAAAAGATTATTAGTAGCCATGATTAAGCCTCCGCATCAGCCAGGATACCCTGGGATTTAAGGTGGTCGAAAATCAACTGAGTACGGCAGATGATGTTTGCGCTCCGTGAAGCGTATCCAGACACGGTCTCAAAATCACCCATGGTGAAGTTGGCGTCTGAGTCAAACACAACCTTGATGTGCTCGGTGTTGAGGAAGTACATTGAAATGAGTCTGCCTGCCAAGCCGCCCGCTGGGAGGTTTGGAGAGATGTGCATCAATGCTGAGTGGAATGCCAGCGCGAGCTTGCCCCCATCAAGAGTAGACTCTTTGACGAATCGTTCTTGGGAGAAGAGGAGCTTTTTGTAAGCATTATAGCTAGCTGCGGATGCAAGGATCAGGTTGGGCACACCAGATGGTGAGTTGATCTGACACTGAATGTAGAGGTTCACCATGTCGCTGTTGTTAAGCGTAGACGCTGTGGTGACAGCGTACTGGTTGTTCAACTCTGTGAAGGTGGCCTTAGAGAGACCGCCAACAGACTGTGTTGAGGCTGTATTGGGATACAAGAAGCCATTGGTGTCGGTAAACGCATCCAAGGACAGCATCTCAGTAAGGACAGATGAGCCAGCAGCGATAGCCTGGAGCTCCCATTCCCTTTTCAACATCCCCATAACGCTCTTGAGGCGAGCCTCGGCGATGGAGAGGATGGCGCGTGGGCCACGGTTAGAGAGCTCTTCCTTCTTGGTGATTACAACAGGAGCGATGAAATCGCACCAGTTAAACTCAGCAGTTCGGAGGACATCAGACACAGCCAGGTTGATGGGCTCATAGCCGCTGCTCAACTGGGTGATGCTGGAGTGCTCTGCGAGGATTAAGGGGCGTTGGATCTTTTGACCACCGTCGATGGTCTCAACTCCGCCTTTTGCTTTAATCTGTTCAAGGAGTGGTGTCTGCTTGAATAGCTGGTCCACCGCTTCCTTGGCCAATACCCGAAGGGTACTGGACAAAATATCATTTGATATTGCCATTATTTTCTCATGGAAAAAGGTTCATCGATTTTGTGGTTGCCCTGGCGGGTCCGATGGTGCCTTGTCCCAGAGGGGGGGCTGTATCATAACTCTAAAGGATAATAAGAAAAAGCGCAAGGAAGAGAGGGGCTGGCAGGAAAAAAGTCCATACAAAATCTAGATAAAATACAAAGAGCCAACCCCCCTCAATAACCTTACTTGTTCCCTTCCAAGAACTTGTAGATAGCCCAGGAGCCCTGAGCTTTAACACTGGCAGGGACCCCTCCCCCCCTGGCGCGGGAAGAGCCGCCCACTCTGAGCCCAGCGTCTTTGGCTGCTTTTCTGTATTTGGCCAGCTCTGCGGTCTGGGACTCTTGTTGCTCAGCGAGCTTCTTGCCCTTGCAAATCCAGTAGGCTTTCTCAAGCGAGAGGTTCTCATCTGCCATCAAGACCTTGGCCACATCGTGCTTCATGTCCATGAGGTCAGGGTGAGAGGTCTTAAACTGCTCCAGCTGAAGCTTACGGGTCTCCACCTCATGCTGTTCCCGCACAGGGCGAATCATCTCTTGGAGTTTCTGGGCCACCTCTTTCTGAACCCGCTTCTCAAATGACTGTTCGTCATAGGGGTTGAACTCCAACTCCTCCTCGGCCACCTGCTTAAGCTGCTCATGAAACTCATCATTTGTCGCCAAGCTCTCGCGGGAAGACTGCATCAGCTTGCGCTCTTTTGCGAGCTCCATGGTCTTCTTCGTATAGTCAGCCCTCATGTTGGCCAAGAGCCTCTTGGCGTCGTCGGGCAGACTTGACATCACCTCTGAATAGTCGATGCCTGTGTGACCACCCTCCCCTGAGAGTATCTCATCCTGCTCGATGGCGTCATTCTCAATAGCGCTCTCAATATACGCAGAGAGAGAGTCCATCATAGAGTCTCTCCGCTCCTGCCGCCCCGAAGCTGGAGATGCTTCAAATGATGGAACGTCAGGGGCCGCAGGAGCGGGAGATTCTGTTTCTGCTTGGTTTGAATCCACGTCCGCAGGGACGGACGACTCTGATTCGGTAACATGCTGTTCGACTTCTGACATTACATCCTCGACATAAAGAGGTCGTCCGCCACTTCACCACCTTCCTCAGGAGCAGCGGGTGCGACCATTTCTTCTTCTACAACATCAGGAGAGGTGTACTCCTGTTTTAAAAACCTTTGAAAATCCTTATCCTTAGCCAACGCCTTGAGCTGGCCAGCAGCCCTCGCGAGGTCTTGATCGTCAGTGATGTCCATGACCTCAATGACCATGTCATCCATCATAGCGTCAGTCGCTGCGGCGTTGACCGCATCAATCGCTGTGACGAACTCAGCTGGGAACATGTCGACCTCTTCAGAGAATGAAGGGTACATTGGCATGTCAGGGAAGAGCTCCGCGACATCGTTGAACGCATCAACGAGTGTATTAAGTCGGCCCAGGCTAAAGTCTCCCTCTGGAGCACGCGCCATAGCGGTGTTCTCCCGCGCGGCGTCGACCTCTCCAGCCATGCCCATCGCCATGCCTTCTAACTCTTCGGTTGGTATGTTCTCATAAGCCATTATTCACCCCTTATGCCTTCTTCTAATAGGCCTTTGCTTTTCATTTTTTCAACGCTAAAAGTTTCTGCTGCTGCTCGGCCAGCGTCGCCATGGTCGGCAAGACGACGCTTGTACTCTTGTGAGTCGGCTTCTGCTTCTTTGTACTCCGAACATTCCTTCTCCATGCGATCTTCAAAGAAATGCTTGTCCATGTCTCGCAGGTCAACAAGTCCCTTGGAACGCATGATGCGATCTCGTTCTTGGGAGTTGCTGACGTAGGCTCCAAGGTTGGGAGAGTAGTATCCATTGGTGTCGCCCCATTTGTTCGCAGTGCGGGAGATTGACGGCACCTGCTTTATCGCCCAGTGAACGTCGGGACCCTCATCAATGCAGATGTTACAGGGCACCTGATGAGGCGCCTTTCGGCTGGAGCTAATAAAGTGCTCTTCGACGTGACCGTCAGGACATGCATAATCAAATAACGGCATCATTCACAGGGGGTAAGTATTGTGCTGTGTTCGCAGGGTTCGGGTCATTCAATACGTCTTGAAGCGGCATCTCGGCGCCCATGTCTATCGCACCAGCCTGACCAGGTTGGGGTGGCATCATTGGGCCGCCGACGGGTATGAAGGACTCAGGGAGCCCCAACATTCGGATGACCTCTTTGAGAATCTCAGGGGGAGGGACCCCCAACTCGATGAGCACTGGGATGTTCTCAAGTAGCTGCTGCTTCGCAAGCTGTTCACTCATCGGAGTGGTCGCCATGTCTGCGGCGAAGACATCGAAGTCACCCAACACATCTTTTGAACTCACGATTTGAGCTTTATGATCTATTAAGACGCTCACGGGCGTCTCGTCTTCTAAGTAAAGCGCGAGGATGTTTAAGTAGACCTTAGCCATGTGCTCTATCGCAGAGTCTCGCTTTCTGGCGAGCTGACCAAGCTGTGAGCTAGAGTAGCTCGCGAGGGCGGCTACCTCTGTCGCGGTTGACCCAGACTTCATGGACTCACCCCGCGCGAAGGGAGCCATAGAGTCTGCTGAGTCCTTATCGTCAGTCATCGTCTGAGCGTACATACCAACCTCAGTGGGTACCTGTGTGTGAGGAATCGGACGAATCACGGCGTCCAAGTCCTCATCGTCAACCTCTATAAACAAGCCATCAATGCCACTCGTCAGCTGCGCCATCTGTTCCTCATCCATGATGCCTTTCCTCACAAGATACTGGCGTGAGGCTTTCCTCACGGCTCCTGCTTGGAAAGACCTCACTACGTTCTTCTCGTAGCACTGGTCATAGATGCGCTTCACAGCGCTGTAGCCCATGAGGGGCTGGTCAGGGAGTGAGGAGAAGTAGAAGGGGATGATGGGGATTGAGGGGTCGTCAGCGTGAGTGCGAAACGGGATCGGGTCGTCGGAGAGGAACCGCTTACCCTCACCCCAGTTGGGAGACCAGAACTGGAGACGGTCATTCACAAGGTCGTATATCTCAACCACCTTGATGTACTTGTCGAACTCCGTGTCTCGCATCTTCTCCTCTTCCTCAGGGAGGCGTGAGGAATCAAGCTTGAAGTAACGCTCACGGCTCACAACCTCATACTTCTTGTTGCCGAACTTCTCTTTAGCCATGTGCAGCGGGCAATAGTAGACGTGCCCCACGTATCTGCATCGGTCATACCGTGAGGCGTCGCGGTCAATAATCACTTCCCAGGGGGGTAAGGCTACTGGGAGCAGCATGTCATAGACATCATCTCCTCCCACGGGGATGATCTTAAAGAACGCGTTGGGATATATGAGCGCCATGCGGCTCGCTTCCTCAATCTGCTGTCGGCTCTTGGACAAGAACTCATTCACAACAGCGCTGGCTTTATCGGCGTCACCCAAACCGCGAAGCCCGTCTTTCAGCACGATAGCAGGGTTCTTCGCGTACAGGCCCGCCAAATAGCTCTCTACGTAGGCGTAGCAGTCCTGGGTTTGGATGACGATGGCGGCAGGGTCGTCCTGCGCGTCATCCCAGAAGCGTGACTCATATATCGCCTTGTACTTCTCCATCTCGCGTCGATGGTACTCCCAAAAACGCTCATGGTCTGTGAGGAGTGTGAGTACATCGTGAGCATCCATTAGTAAGGACTCCTGCTACGTGGTGACACGGTCATTCTCCAGGGCAAAGCCCTCCGCGCTCTTTTGGCTCGAAGCTTCGCCTTTTCCTGATCAATAATATTCGCTCTCATCCTAGACAGCAAAGAATATGGAATATCCTTACACGCCCAGAGCGCTAATGCCAAGCTCATAAGCATGTCGTCATTCCCATTCTTTGGGTGGTCTGGCCTGTCCTTGACGCTGTCCCATATGCACCCCTTGAGCTGGCCCAAGAGCCTCTCATCCAGCCTCGTAAAGGCTTGAGCCTCAATCCGCTCTCTCAGGTGCTCAAAGAGCTTGAGCCTATTATGGCTCCTCGTTTCAAACGGGCGCCCTCTGTCATTTGTCCACAACTTTTTATACCCAGTCCTCTCAACCTGATTGAGCGTTGTGGAGCCGTAGCCGTTCGCCTCAATCAAAACCAGGGGCTCATGATACTTCCCAATCAACGTGATCACCACATCTCCCAACGCGGCAGGCGTGATCGTGTTGCTCTCAAAGTGATACACAGGCTCACGGGTCCCCAAGCTCAAAACCGTAACAGCAGAGAAGTCACCCCCCACCCCTGCGGCGACATCAACCCCCATGACGTATTCCTCCTGAGGGTTCGGGCTCTCAACAGGACGGTGGGCTCTTTTGCCCAGGGGTATGGGCTCTACCCCATCTAATATCTCTAAGTCAAAGTACGGCACCACAGCTGCCAAGAACGACTCCTCCACTGTGAGCGGGAACTCACGCCTGAACTTCTCACCCCCCAGGGTGGCTAACTTCTTCTTCCTCCAATACAGCTGCTCAAGGTCAAGCCCGTGCTCATCCCTGAGCTTCCGCTCCGCTGTGTTCAGCTTGAAGTTGGTGGACGGTTTCTTCCTGTACTCTGGTTTTTGGTCCCATCCGTAAAAGGCCACCACCCAATCATTCTTCCCCTCCTGGGCATCGAGTATCAGCTGGTGAAACTTATCCCCTGGTACGTTCGCTGTGCTCTCGATGATCACCTGACCATCTCCAACCGTTGCTTCCACCTCCGCGAGGGTCTCTTCCTGATTCGGATAGAACGCAAACTCACTCAGGTGCGCTGCCGCAGCCGCAAAACTCCGCGTTCCTCCTCTACCCCCTGCGGTGTAGATGTCCATGCTAGACCCTGAGTCCTGAAAAACCATCGTCCTAGTGTTTAACTTCGCTAGGGGGACCCTGAACTTCGGGGGTAGGTTCTTGTAGAAGGTCTTGTCCATCTTGTTTAGACCCTCTGCACTAGACCTAGTGTGGCTCATAACGGCATATGGTCTAGGATGTTCAGCGCAATAGGCCTTCCAGAAGAAATACGCCCTGATTAACGTTGATATTCCTAGCTGACGGGCTTTTGGAACGATTATACGGTCATGAGCTAGCAAAACTTCTAGTAAATGCTCCTGGGCTGGGTTTAAATCGAAAAACGTGAGCCTTCTTCTCTCCTTGTTGTAAATATACATACTAGAGATGAACTCTTTGGCGCCTAGGTTCTTTATATTCATTGCTGTTCTCCTGTTCTAGTATATGGGTGAGAAATAGGCTCGGTCAAGAGGGACTATATTAGAGGGACCCGCGATCTCACCCTGGTGTTCGGGGGATCACTAGTGCTAGCGTTGCCTTACCCCTGGTGTGAGGATTGTGAGGCGTGAGGGGTTTCGCTCACCGTTGTTCACGGCTCACTCTAGCGGAATGTGTGAGTCACCGTGAGGATTATTTTTCTCCGTGAGGCATGACAATGTGTGACCTCACTGTTCGTGAATCACACAAGCTCACATGAAAGGCCAGTCAACTCAGTTGACTTAGGCCCGACTACTCCACAAAGGAGTAACGTCTTTTCACGTGAGATGAGTGCGGCGAGGCATAGCCTCTTATTGCACGGAGCGTCCTACCAGCCCTCCCGACTGCATGCAATCTCTTCGAGACTGCGACAAAGTGTGCCACTGCGTGGCTGCTCGCTCGCTCGCTTTTATGCATTGTCATATGCATCACACCCATCATGCAGCAGAGACACATCTCTACGCTGTCGCTCTCTTTGCTCCAGAGGCTCAAGCTCACCCACCTAACCCAACGCGAGGCGCGAAGGTTCCTGCTGCCGCAGGCTGCGGCGCGATTCCCTTTCCCCTGGGAGCAAAGGAGATGTTCTGCATGGGCGTTCGCGGTTCGGGCTGCTTTAAGGTAGACATCAAATAGTTAATCACCCGCGCCCCCGCGAGTCCTACTCGCGTGCTTTACGGAGCGCTCTGTCGCAGGAAGGTCCTCCCATTGGTCGTCCCAACTGCTACTATCCTGTATCAT
>TARA_R110000824_G_scaffold15193_6_pt1 | contig 26912 bp, 41 predicted proteins | sample TARA_R110000824 | Tara Oceans TARA_R110000824 (sample SAMEA4397747) | marine metagenome | biome: Polar Biome; feature: [MES] marine water layer (ENVO:01000295) within the mesopelagic zone...; material: water (ENVO:00002006), including particulate matter (ENVO:01000060) such as......
AATTGACGCTATAGTACAAGCACAAGTTCATGATCAATTAGTAATTAACATTAGAGAAGATCAAGCAGAGGAGTTTGCACCGATAGTACAGCATATAATGGAAACTAACCTAATACTACCAGGAGTAACCTTAAAAGCACCTCCAGAAATAGCAAATAACTGGAAAGAAGGGCACTAGAAAGTAAAAACAACTATAGTTATAGTAAATAGAGTTTTTAGATTAAAATAAAGTTCATATATTAAATTAACACATAAAACAGTTATAAATGAGTAAAAAAATGCTTACCCCCCAAAACGACCGTGTACTTATCAAACCACTAGATGAAGGTGAACAGATGTACGGTACAATAGTAATCCCTGACTTAGGAAAAGAAAAACCAGAAGTAGGTGAAGTACTAGCGATAGGTCCAGGAAGACAATCTGAATTTGGTAAATACATAACAGTTAACGCTAAAGTAGGAAGTACCGTGCTTATTCCAAAAATCGGAACACTACGGTTTGATTTCGAAGGAGAAGAGTACTATATAGTACAGGATAGAGAAATATTAGCAACAATTAAAGAAACAAAAGAAGATGAGTAAAAATATTAACTTTTCAGGACAAGCACGACAACAACTACTCAACGGAGTAAACAAACTAGCAGATGCTGTAGTAGTTACCCTAGGGCCTTCCGGCCGTAACGCTATAATAGATAACGGAAACGGAACTATTAATTCATCTAAAGATGGAGTTACTGTAGCAAAAAGTATAGAGCTAGAAGATAGAGTAGAGAATATGGGTGCTCAAATGGTAAAAGAAGTAGCAAGTAAAACCAACGATTCTGCTGGTGACGGTACTACAACATCCACACTATTAGCTAGAGAGATTTACAAGCAAGGATTAAAAGTGCTTACAAGTGGCGCTAATGCAGTTGATATCAAAAAAGGTATTGAATCTGCAGTAAAAGAGACAGTAACGTACCTTGAAAATACATCTAAAGATATTACAGAAGAGAGTCAACTTAAGCAAGTTGCAACTATATCTGCTAATAACGATCAAGAAGTAGGTGAGTTAATCTTTACTGCTATGGATAAAGTAGGTAGAGATGGAGTTATTACGATTGAAGAATCTAGAACAGGAGAAACATATTTAGATACAGTAGAGGGAATGCAATTCGCTAGAGGGTATAAATCACCGTACTTCGTTACGGATAATAATTCGATGCAATCTGTACTAAAAGATCCATTAATACTGATAGTAGACAAAAGACTTACTCAAGTAAAAGAGCTACTTCCTATCTTAGAAGCAGTATCACAACAGAATAAGTCACTACTCATTATTGCCGACGATATAGACGGAGAAGCACTCTCTACACTAGTAGTTAATAAGATGAGAGGTATTATTCAAGTAGTAGCTGTAAAAGCTCCTGAATTTGGAGATAGAAAGAAAGCTGTACTAGAGGATATCGCAATACTTACAGGAGGTACAGTAGTTTCTACAGAAAAAGGAATGCGCTTAGATAAGTTTGATTCTAAATGGTTCGGTAAAGCTAAGAAAGCAACAGTAGGTAAAGAGAGTACTACTATTATAGATGCACTAGGAGAGGATGCAGCAATCACAGCGAGAATAGAAGAGCTAAAAACACAAATAGACGAAAGTGACTCTCCTTTTGAGATAGAGAAACTTCAAGAAAGACTTGCAGCATTTATCGGTGGAGTAGCTATCGTACATGTAGGAGGACATACTGAAGTTGAAATGAAGGAAAAGAAAGATAGAGTAGACGATGCACTTCATGCAACCAAGGCAGCATTAGAAGAAGGTATACTACCCGGAGGCGGAGTAGCACTACTTAACGCAGCGGAACACTTAATGCATGCAGCTCAATACCGTCAAGGAGATACTAAGACAGGATACGAGATAGTAATTAAAGCTATACAGAAACCTTTCCAACAGATACTAGAAAACGCTGGATACTTAGACATAAAACCTAACCTATTAGGACGTGTTAAGAAAGGAAGTATAGAAGCTATTAGAAAAGAGGTGTTAGCAGGAGACAGTAACTGGACAGGTTATAATCCAAGAGAGCATAAGATTGTTAATATGTTTGACGAAGGTATTGTAGATCCAACTAAAGTAACTAGATTAGCACTAGAAAACGCAGCCTCAGTAGCAGGTACAATGCTAATTACAGAAGCAGTCATATCAACAACAAAACCAGCTAACGCTAGTAATGAAATAGACCCTAGCATGTTTGGAGGAATGTAATGGAAGAGATTAAAGTTATAGAATATACAAATGAATACGGACTTAAAGATAAATGGACCTATAAGGGTAGTAGGTTAATTAAAACAGAAATGACATACCCAAAACTAAATGTTAAACAAAAAAGAAAACCAATGAGTAAAAAACAAGAGTTATTCGAACAGATTGAAGGATTATTTACAGACTTTCAAGAACAGCACAACGGGACTACTAAGAAGTCTCAGGCAAACGCTAGAAAAGCAATAGGAGAGCTAAAGAAACTAGTTACAGATTACCGAAAGGAATCAGTATCAGAAAGCAAGTAAATGAGCAAAGGGAGGGGGCGTTTCTCTCTCTTGGCTTTGCCACGCGCAAATTCTTAAGAGTACCTACCATGCTATAACGGATCAGGGAGAATTACCTTGAGGAGAGTACCAGGGTAGGTCATTTACTAAGGCCCTTTCGATATCGGAGGGGTCTTTTAAATAGGACTATAGTTGCTAATTATAAGAATAATACCTATATTAAGATATATACAACAATATGGCAGATTTTATTTTTTATGAAGAATATTGGAACATACGGCAAGGAGAAATACAGCAGGGGGGAACTAGCCCAGCTAGCTCGTCGGCGGATGGTACAAAAAGATCATAGCGATAAATCAAAGCATTCTCGAAAAATTAAACATAAAACTAAAAGTTATGAGTGATTCTATTAAAAAATACCACGAACTTGTAGAAGAAGGCAAGATCGATATCACCCAATCAAAAAAATGGACCAAGAGATACACCGAGCTAGAACTCGTAACAACCGTACTAGCAATCGCGCGACAGTACGGAGAAGGTACTGTGAAGGTATCTGCTGATGTGTTATTGGCTATGGCAAAGGATGAATTAGCTGTTAAAGAAGTTTGTGATTAGGTATAGTAAGTAAAAGTAAAATTATGAAAAAGAAAGCAATACATGTAGAGTTAGGTAAAGGAGTTGAATTATTCGACGGATGGCTGACCTACGAAATAACTATCCAGCATGAGAATGGTAAAACCGAAAAGATACCAGCCTACGGAAAAGACTTACAGGATGCCTTAAGTAGGGTAGTCCATGATGAAAAAGTAATGAAAGTTAAACCTATCGTGGATAAGATACCCCAAGAGGTTTGGGTTATATTATGGTTCATAGGTATAGGTACATACACAGGACTAATGTTTAATAATCAACTACTATTAAAAGAGTGGATAGGCGTTGTATATGTTGCAGGAATACTAGGATTGACAGTAACAATACTGTCTATTAGAAACTGGTTTAAATTAAGAAACAAATAAATAAAAAGAATAATGTTAGAACAAACCCCGAATATAGATATAAATCAAACCTCAGAAACTATTTGCGATGAATGCCAAGGAGTATTCTTCCAACAAGTACTATCTATTAGAAGAGCTTCAGGATTACTAACCGGAACAGGAAAGACTTCCTATATACCGATCCCTGTCTTTGCTTGTATATCATGTAATCATGTTAATACCGAATTTTTACCTAAGGAAATACAAAGCCTTTAGGTCACCCCTGTAATAAGTGTTACCTCCCAGAATTGAGTTGCTTAAAGCTGAATAACAGCTGCTTATGTAGAAAAGAGATTTCCTTACCGAAGTCTCTTTTCCTGTATGTTTAATAGTCTGCTACTATTTATATATGTAATAGGTTGTAGGTATAACATAACAACTTAAACAATTTTATAATGACAAAACAGAATATGAAATCTTGGCTAGGTACATGGCTAACACCTAGTTTAATTATAGGAGGAATAGTAGCAGGCGCCTTCTATGTAGGAGATTTTAAAAAAGATTCAGACACTCGAATGTTTGAAACTGCAAAACAGAAAGAGAAAACTAGGTCCCATATAGACTCAGACTACAATGAAGTTAAGAACTACCAGCTAATGGAGGAACAAAAGACTATGAAGGTAGAGTTAGACACTGCTTATGCATGGGTGAATGCTAGGTTCAAAGAGGATATGGAAAAAAGACACTTAGATTCTCTAAATAACCTCAAAGCTATCCAATCTAGAGCAAAGAGAGATTCTATCTTTGAACTACAGTCTAAAACTATTCAACAGATAGAAAGAGAGCAAAGAATATCCTCTAACGCTATACAGTTAATACTTCAAAAACTACAAGAAAATAATTAATAATCGTAATAATAATACTAAGTTTTAAAAAAATAGTTACAGAATGTATAATAAGATAAAACAGAAATGTATGGCATTCGCAGACATATTTAAAGACAATAACGATGTAAATGAGAAAAACGTAGTAGGTTTTGCTTCATTTGCAGTAATGGTACTATTTGCAATTGCAGACCTACTGACTGGGTACTTTGGAAAAGACTTAGTAATTAATGAAATGATTTATAATTCTTTTGTAATTATTACCTTAGGTTCGTTTGGGATAGCAGAAGTAGGGAAAATTTTCGGGAAAGGTAAGAACTCTAGGGATGCAAGTGTATCCACATTTACTAAAAAGCAAGATAATGTATAACAGAAAACAAATAGAAGACGCAGTATTGTGTAAAGGTTACAAGTGGTTTGAAAACGGTGACTATAACCTAAACATAGTTGGAGTTAGAAATTCAAATACTAACCAGGAAATTACTAATAAATTTGACGATAAAGTAACAGTCTCATATGCAGTAAATGGCGAATTGAAGTACGAGGAATGGGATGCTACAACAGACCCAGGTATATACTACTCAGAAAACCTACTAAACCCAGACGGAGTAGCAATATTAAAACCTAACCAGTATAGAAGTACATATCAAATAGGACTACATCAAGGTAAATACGAAGCACTTACTCAAAGACTACCAGTAGAAGTATACAGGGATGATAATAGAGACGATAACTATAACCTTGATGAATACTCTCTTCAAGAAGGGATGTTCGGAATTAACATACATAGGGCAGGTACATTCGTAAACGGATCAACTCAGATAGATAAATGGTCAGCCGGCTGTCAAGTTCTTTCAAAAGAATCAGACTTTAACCTATTAATGGAACTAGCAGAAAATGCTAGAGCTTTATACGGTAACTCCTTTACCTACACTTTAATAGAGTCTAGAGACATTTAGATAACTGTAGTAAAAGTTGCTTGTCTAAAGTAAAGTTTATATATTATATACTATGAGCATAGAACAGAGAATACTTATATACGCACTAATCATACTAATGGGATACAATTTATTCACTAACAACGGTATTAGTACCGATGTAAAAGCATATGAAGCTAAAATTGAAAACCTACAAGTAAAGATAGATTCAGTTAAACAACTCAACATACAACTCGACGAAAGGATGACTGGATTACATTCACAAATAGAGAATATAGATTCAGATATAAGTAACGTACAGAGAAATATTAAACAAATAAAAAAGAAGACAGATGAAAAAGCTAATACTGTTGATACTTACTCTTTTACTGAGCTTGAAGAGTTTTTCTCAGCAAGATACTATAAAAGACTCGATAGTATCAATTAAAGTACCGATCGTTAGGTTAGTAATAAAAGATCTAATTAACGGTGACGGTGCAAAAGAAGAGTTAGTAGAAGTTAATAGTTTACTGGAGCTTGAAAAGAATAAGACAGAGTTAAGGACTAAGGAGATTGAAATACTAAGTACAAAGATAACCAACCTAGAAAAAAACGACATCTTTCAAGCCGGACAACTCAATACTGCTTCCGAACTATCTAAGAAACTACATAAAGAACTGAAAGCAGAGAAGAGAAAATCGTTCTTTTATAAAATAGGAACAGGAGTAGGAGTAGTCTTGACAGCAATACTTTTAGTAAAATGATAGAAACTATAAAGAAAGGGGTGCTACCCTTTATTATAACCATTACAGCCCTAGCAGTATCAACATCCGCAGCATACTACTCAGTAAGTGGACTAAGTAAGCTGTTTGCTGGAGCATCTTTCGAAGTAACTATAATGGCAGGATCATTAGAAGTCGCTAAGTTAGTTATAGCGTCTCTACTCTACCAGTACTGGGGAATACTTAATAAGGTATTACGAACATATCTAGTAGTTGCAGTAACGATACTAGTGCTAATAACCAGTATGGGTATCTATGGATTCTTAAGCGCAGCTTATCAAGAAACGTACGCAAAACTATCTGTAGTAGAGAATGAAAAAGGATTTATTCAACAGAAAATTGATTTTTACCAAAACGACGTGAATAGGTATGATACAGAAATTGAAAGAATATCTAGTAATATTAGTACTTTATCTAATGCAAAAGCTTCGGCCATACAAGTCAAAGACACCTCGGTGGCTGGGGGCATTAGATCAACCATCTCTACAACTGAACTTAGGATGGCGCAGAGTAGGATTACTACGGAAGAAGAAAATAGGAAACTTACACAGGAGAAAAGAATAACAGCATCAGACAGCTTACAGAAATTTCAACTACAGGTACTGCAGTTAGATAATAGTACAGAAGTAGCAGGAGAGTTAGGCCCACTACAATACCTATCTAGCTTAACAGGGACCTCAATGGATAAAATTATAAATGTACTACTGCTTATAATAATATTTGTATTTGATCCCTTAGCTATATCATTGGTAGTTGCTGCTAACTTCGCATTCGAGAAAGCATACCCGAAGAAAGAAGAGAACTTATACGGAGAAAAAGTTTTAGATCTATCTCCTAGAGATGTCTCTACGATTGTAAAATCATCCGAAAACCCGCCTCCTCCAAACGAAGCATTAAAAAAAGCAGCAAAGATCTATGATGAAGAAGCTACCGAGGAGAGAATAAAAGTGATTGGACAAAACGGAAATGATGGAGAGCACTATGAGGAAGAGATAGAAGATGCAGTAAAGAGCGAGAACCCAAAAGCGTTTACATATGCGGATAGATATATACGTCCTAGTAAAAGCGGTAGAAAATAACATGGATAGTACGAAACAACAATGGGTGAACCACCCAGAACATTACGGAGGAGAAGTTAATCCATACGAAGCAATAAAAGTTATTGAAGCATGGGAATTAGGATTCTGCTTAGGGAATACAATTAAGTACATTTCAAGAGCAGGAAAAAAAGATAACATAGTACAGGAGTTAGAAAAAGCCCTATGGTACTTAGAAAGAGAGATTAAAAATCAAAAAAGTTATGGCCAAGAAGTTACCAAAAGTAGTAAAGGAAGTTTGGGAGAGTAAGACCAAACAATCACCCAGTACCAATAAACACATATCCTATAGTCAGCTATCAGTTTTCGCTACCTGTCAAAAGCAGTGGGCAGATAGGTACATAAAAGGACTAGCTCCATACACTCCTAACATACATACAATATTCGGTTCCGCTTTCCACGAAACAATGCAAAGCTGGTTAGAAGTACTTTACCACGGTAAGGTTAAGGATGCTAATGAAATGGATGTAAACTCTTTATTATACAAAAATATGATAAAAGAGTACCAGATTAGTAGAGAACAGAACGGAGGTCAACATCTATCAACGTTAGAAGAACTAGAAATGTTTTGGCTAGACGGTAAACATATCTTTGAATTTCTTAAGAAAAAACGAGGGGCGTACTTTACTACTAAGGGAGTATATTTAGCAGGGATAGAGACGTTATTATACCAGGAGCTACGACCAGGAGTGATGTTCAAAGGCTTTATAGATTTAGTATTCTATGATGAGAGAGTAGACGAATGGACGATCGTAGACATTAAAACATCAACATCAGGATGGAACAAATGGGCTAAAGCAGACGATAAGAAAAAAGCACAACTACTACTATATAAAGAGTTTTTCTCAAAACAGTTTAGTATCCCATTAGATAAGATAAGAGTAGAGTACTTTATAGTTAAGAGAAGAGTTCCTAAAGATGCAGAGTATGCTGCAATGCAAAAGAGAGTGCAAGAATTCAGACCAACAGACGGACCTCGTAAGATGAAGCAAGCAGTAGGTTTGATGGAGAACTTTGTCACTCAAGCTGTAGACATGGACGGGAACTATATAGAGAAAGAGTATCCAACAAATCCATCTAAAAATGCATGCAGGTTCTGTCCAATCAAAGAGTTAAGGCTGTGTCCTGATGCTATTTTTTAAAAAAAGAGACTATGTATTAAATATATATCTATATACCAACTAAGTAAGTTATGAGAAATAAAGACAAGAAACTAACAACTGTTAGAGTAGACCCTAAACTATACCACGAATTCCAATTTGAGTGCTTAAAAGATAATTTTTCTTTTCAAAAGCTTGCCTCAGGAGCTATTTTTCTTTATCTTAATGATAAGGAATTTAGAAATAAAGTAAAAAACCACCATTAAAATAGAAACGTTATATGAAAGATAAGTTTAGATACTTAGAGCCTAAAGATCGAAAAAAGATACTCCTATTATGCGATGATATTCGTATGCATAGCGGTATAGCAACTATGGCTAAAGAAATAGTTATTGGAACAGCTCAACACTTTACCTGGTTGAATTTAGGAGCTGCATTAAAACATCCTGACGAAGGAAAAGCTTTTGATCTATCAGAACAAGTTAATACACAGACAGGACTCACTGATGCTAATGTTAAATTAATCCCCTCTACAGGTTACGGAACACCGCAGAAAATAAGAGAGTTAATACAATTAGAAAAACCCGATGCTATCTTTATATTTACAGATCCAAGATACTGGACTTGGTTATTTGAGATGGAAAGAGAGATAAGATCAGAGAGACCTATCTTCTGGTTAAACATCTGGGATGACTATCCTGCACCACTTTACAACAAACCTTATTATAACTCAGTAGACGTTTTAATGGCTATTTCAAAACAGACTAAAACTATAAATGAAATTGTGTTAGGAGAGTTGGCAGATACTAAAGTTATAGAGTATATTCCACACGGAATAAATGAAGATGTATTCTTCCCTATTAAGAAAGGGCACGAGAAGTTTGAGAAACTACAACAATTCAGGAAAGAGATAATCAAATCAGATAATGAAATTGATTTTATAGTATTCCATAACTCAAGAAATATACGCCGCAAGAGTACCCCAGATACTATATTAGCATATAGAATGTTCTGTGATAAGATCGGTAAAGAGAAAGCAAAGAGATGTGCGTTTATACTACATACCGACGTAGTAGATAATAACGGAACAGATTTACGAGCTGTCAGGGATGGACTATGTGATCCAGAGTACGTAAAAGTACTATTCTCTACAAGTAAGATACCTGCAGAAGACCTAAACCTACTGTATAACATTTCAGACGTTTCAATTCTACTTTCTTCTAACGAAGGATGGGGATTATCATTAACCGAATCACTTATTACAGGTACCATGATTATACCTAACGTAACAGGAGGTATGCAAGATCAATGTAGATTTGAGAAAGATGGCAAGTGGATCGACTTTGATGCTGACTTCCCTTCTAATCATAGAGGTACAATAAAAGACCATGGAGACTGGGCAGTACCAGTATACCCGTCTAATATCTCACTAGTTGGTTCAGTTCCTACACCTTATATATTTGATGACAGATGCGACCCAGAAGATGCAGCAGCAGCTATACTTAAAGTATATGAGATGGGACATGAGCAAAGAGAAATAAACGGGATGAAAGGTCATGATTGGGTAGTAGGAGACGAAGCAAGAATGACAGCTAGAAAAATGGCTCAAAATATTATAGAGGTACTAGATGAAGGCTTTGAGAAATTTACACCTAGAGAAGCTTACGACTTTCATACGATAGAAACTAGACCGGTAAAATATATAACACATAAACTAACAGGATACTAAGATGAATACAGAGAAAAAAACAACAGTACTTATTAGCTCGCCGGTAGACACGTATTCTGGTTATGGCGCACGTAGTAGGGATTTTATTAAAGCTATTATAGATGCAAAACCAGACTGGAACGTAATGTTACTAGCACAACGTTGGGGAGAAACCAGATGGGGCTACCTGAAAGATCATAACATGGTTGAACTAGCTACTAGGATTACCACTAACGTTACAGAACAACCAGATATATGTATACAGATTAGTATTCCTAATGAATTTCAAAAAATAGGTAAGTATAATATCGGAGTTACTGCTGGTATCGAAACTACAATCTGTGATCCTAGTTGGATTAGAGGAGCAAATAACGTTGATCTCTTACTAGTTTCTTCGAAACACGCAAAAGACACTTTCTTAAGAAGTAAGTTTGAGCTAGCAGATGAGAAAACTAAACAGGTAAAAGAGAGAATACAACTAAATACTAAGATGGAAGTCTTATTTGAAGGAGCGGACATAACTAAATACTTCCCTACTACGCCTGATAGTAATTCAAGTATAGTAAAGACACTAGATAAGGTACCTGAGAAGTTCTGCTTCTTAACAACAGGACATTGGATGCAGGGAGATTTCGGTGAGGATAGGAAAAATCTAGGATTTACTATTAAATCTTTCTTAGAAACATTTAAAAATAAGAAAGATGCACCTGCATTAATAATGAAATCCCATAGCGTTACTACATCTATAATGGATAGGGGTAGAATTTTAGATAAGATAGACGAAGTAAGGAAATCAGTTAAAGGAACATTACCTAACATCTACCTCATACACGGAGAGATATCAGATAAAGAGATGAACGAGATGTATAATCACCCAAAAGTAAAAGCTTTAGTATCGCTTCCAAAAGGTGAAGGCTTCGGAAGACCGTTCTTAGAGTTCAGCTTAACTAATAAACCAATTATTGCATCTGGCTGGTCTGGCCAAACAGACTTCTTAGATAAGGAGTTAGTTAGGTACGTTAAAGGAACTTTAGAAAAGGTACATCAATCTGCCGTAGTACCTAATATAATTCTACAGGACAGTCAATGGTTCAGCCCAGACTCTGCTGACGTAGGTAAGGCATATAAAGATATCTTTAAGAAACATAAGGAGTGGAGCGGCAAAGCTAAGAGACAGGGGCATAAGAGTAGGACAACTTTCTCTTACGATAACATGGTAGATACGTTAAGAACTATATTAGATACAAACGTGCCAACCATACCTAAGCAGGTAGAGTTAACATTACCGGCATTAAAAAAAGTAAAATTACCAACATTAAAAACAGTATAATATGAGACAGTTATTTAGATTTCCGGATAAAGGATACATAGGAGGAGTATGTTTTGGAATAGGAAAATATACAAAAACAGATCCAATTATTTGGAGAGTGCTAGCAGTATTTACACCTTGCTTAATGGTGTACATGACTCTTTGGATTTTTTTAAAGAAAGGAACTATAAAACAGAGCTTAAATGGATAACTTAATAGAGTGTAAAAGATGCAAAGGTAATGCTTGTTATGAGCAGAAACTAACCGAAGAGGTTACTACATCGCTTTGTTGGGGATGCGGATTCACAACGAGTACGTTAATGACAGAGGGAAGTGAGATAGTCAAGCAAGCACTAGAGAGCTCTCCTGAGCTGTACAAAGACCTCTTACATAAAGATGTAAGTGGATTAACATGGCTACCTGCAACAATAACCTTACCTGAAAAAGGGATGGTGTTTATTGATGGAACAGCTAAAGATAGCTGGAGATGGGCTGCAGTAAAAGCGATACGACTACAGCAAGGGGATACAAAAGTATCTGAAGAGCAGACCCATAAAATGGATATGAGAAACGTAAAGCATTTTGAGCAAAAAGATTTTATGGATTCTTGTGAACATATTGGCATGTTTGAAGTTGGAGATAGTCAATAGCTTTCGTATATTTAAGGTATGGAAAAAACAGCAATTGCATTCTATAAATGGATGCTAGTAAACGATACTGTAGAGAATGCGAGTAAATGGTTCCACTACACCGATGAGGATATGTACCAGGAGTTCATTAAGCAGTACTAAAAATTAACATTAGAAAACGTTATGAATAATATAAGCATATCATATGCAATTACAGTATGTGATGAGTTTCTTGAGATACAGAGACTCCTCTCACTACTGTTAAATAATAAGAGAAGTCAAGATGAAATTGTAGTAATGGTTGATTTATCTAAAAACCCTCCTACCTCAGAATTACTCCGCTACCTTCATGAACTAAGCTCAGAAGATTATATTACTCTAGTTGAAGATAGCTTTAACGATAATTTTGCTGAGTGGAAGAATAGATTATCTATATCCTGCAAAGGAGATTATATATTCCAAATAGATGCCGATGAGTTTCCTAACGAACTACTTATAGAAAACCTTCCAGTAATACTAGCGGAGAATCCCGAAAACGAAGTCTACTACGTACCTAGAGTAAACACAGTAGAAGGTCTTACTCAAGAGCATATAAAAACCTGGGGGTGGAATATTAATGAACAAGGATGGATCAACTGGCCAGACTACCAGATGAGAATTTGGGAGAATAAATCAGAGATAGTATGGAAGAATAAAGTACATGAAGTACTTCAAGGCTACCAGACATTCTCAGCACTACCTCTAATGGAAGAGCTAGCACTTTACCACCCTAAAACAATAGAGAAGCAAGAAAAGCAGAATAGTTATTACGATACATTACTGAGATAAACATAAAGCGCTATAATATGACACACACTAAACTATTAGTAACAGGAGGGAAAGGATTAGTAGGTTCTGCTATAGATGCAGATATTAAACTAGGTAGGGAGTATAATTTGATAAACCCTAAAGAAACACAGGAAGCTTTTGACCACCATAAACCTACTCATGTTATACACTGTGCAGGAAAGGTAGGAGGTCTGGGAGGTAATATGAAATACAAAGGAGAGTACCTGTATGACAACGTTATGATAAATACAAATGTAATTGAAGCAGCAAGGAGAGCAGGAGTTACAAACCTAGTATCATTCCTATCTACTTGTGTATTTCCAGACAAAGTAGAGTACCCCATAACAGAAGATCAGATACATAAAGGGTTCCCTCACAGCTCAAACTATGCTTACGCTTATGCTAAAAGACTAGCAGACATTCAAATTAGAGCATATAGAGAACAGTACGGATTAAAATACACATCAGTAATCCCGACTAACATTTACGGACCAAACGATAACTTCTCATTAGAGCATGGACACGTAGTACCAATGTTAATACACAAGATGCACCTAGCAATACAGAACAAGACAGATTTTAAAGTATGGGGGACAGGAAAACCTTTGAGAGAGTTTATATACTCAAAGGATGTAGCTGAACTTGCTAAATGGGCTGTTGAGTACTATGACGAAGAGCAGCCAATAATATTTACAACATCGGAAGAGATCTCTATAGGAGACATGGTAGGGTTGATAGCTCAAGAATTTAACTACAAAGGAAACATTATCTTTGAAACAGATAAACCAGACGGACAGTTTAGAAAACCATCTTCAAATGAAAAGCTAAAAAAATATCTACCAGACTTCAAGTACACTCCAGTCGAACAAGGGATAAAAGAAACAGTTAAATGGTTTGTAGAAAATTACGACAATGCGAGAAAATAAAGTAGCCCTTATTACAGGTATAAATGGACAAGATGGATCTTATTTAGCAGAACTATTAATAGAAAAAAACTACGAAGTATGGGGTACAGTAAAGAGAAACTCAGTAGCTGAGAATCAAACAGCAAGATTAGGAGCAGTATACCCTAAGTTAAAGTTAGAGTACGCAGACCTTACTGATCTAGCATCTCTTGTAAGGGTTATCTCAAAAGTACAGCCAGACGAACTCTACAACTTAGCAGCACAATCTCACGTAAGAATCTCCTTTGACCAACCACTGTACACTGCAAACGCTACAGGAATAGGTACATTAAATGTATTAGAAGCAGTAAGACTTGTGTCACCTAATACGAGAATATACCAAGCATCATCTTCAGAAATGTTCGGAAATAGTATCGATGAGGATAGATTCCAAAGAGAAAACACACCTCTCAACCCAGTATCACCTTATGGATGCGCAAAGGTATTTGCATATAATATTAGTAGAAACTACCGCAACTCCTATAATATGTTTGTATCTAACGGCATACTATTTAATCACGAATCTCCTCGCAGAGGTACAAACTTTGTAACTAATAAAGTATGTAAGGAAGCAGTAAAGATTAAGTTAGGACTATCGAATGAGCTTAAATTAGGGAACCTAGAAGCTACAAGGGATTGGGGACATGCTAAAGACTACGTATACGCGATGTGGTTAATCCTTCAGCAAGAACAACCAGATGACTTCGTATGCTCAACAGGAGTATCCCACTCGGTCCAAGATCTATGTGAATATGTATTTAATAAATTAGATTTAGATTGGAAGCAGTATGTAAAGCAAGATGAAAAGTTTCTTCGCCCGGAAGAGCTCCGCGACTTAAAAGGAGATTGCTCTAAATTAGTACAAGCAACAGGATGGAAACATAAGTATACTTTTGAGAGTATGTTAGATGAAATGGTAGAACATTGGGTAACACACTACAGTTAATAGTTGTGCAACAGTAGAAAATTTCGTATATTTATAAAACATTCAAAAATAATTACATGGAAAATATTTTAAATTTAGTACAGGGATACATTACAGACAAAGATAAGGATAAGAAATGGGTAGCAGGTGAAGACTTAGTACAGTATGCAGGACCTTACTTCGATGGTCAAGAAGCCCAAGCAGTAGTAAAGACTATGTTAGAGGGTTGGTTAGTTTTAGGTAAAGAAGGAGCAATGTTTGAAAGACGTTTTCCTAAAAAACTAGGACAAAAAACAGGAGTTATTGTTAATAGTGGTTCAAGTGCTAATTTACTAATGATGGCTGCTTTAAAATCTAAAAGAGGATTAAACCTACCTGAAGGTACTAAAGTCATTACTCCAATAGCTGGCTTTCCAGCCACACTAAGTCCGACAATACAATTAGGATTTAAACCAATATTTGTTGATATAGAATTAGAATCCTTAAATTTAGATTTAGATCAAGTAGAACAGGCATGTATTGATCACCCAGACGCTAAGATTATAACATTCGCTCATGTATTAGGAAACCCACCTAATATGGATCGATTAATGGAAATTATTGAAAAGTATGATTTGATACTATTAGAAGACTGTTGTGATGCACTAGGAACAACCTACGACGGTAAACTATTAGGATCCTTCGGCAAGATGGCTTCATGCTCATTCTACCCAGCACACCACATTACAATGGGTGAGGGTGGATTTGTAGCATGTAAAGATGCTCAAACTGAAAAAATACTTAGGAGTTTAAGAGACTGGGGTAGAGGGTGTTATTGTCAAGGTAAAGCAAATGCTTTAGAATGTGGTTCATGTGGAATTAGGTTTAGTAACTGGTTACCGAGTCTACCTAACGAAGTATTTGATCACAAGTACACTTACGAAGAGATTGGATATAACTTAAAACCAACTGAATTACAAGCAGCAATGGGTAATGTCCAGTTAAAGAAGTTAGAAGAGATTGGAATACTAAGAAGAAGAAATCATAAAGCAATTGTAGATATCTTTACTAAATACGAAGATAAGTTCATACTACCTAAAGCTACAGCTAAATCAGACCCTGATTGGTTCGCAGTTGCACTAACATTAAGAGATGGAGTAGGGTTTACAAGAGCTGAGTTCTGTCAATTTCTAGAAGCAAACAAGATTCAAACAAGACCTTACTTTGCAGGTAATATTATGTTACAACCTGGATACTCACATTTAATTGACTCAAAAGAAGTAATAGAAAAATACCCAGTATCGAGAAAAGTAACAACCGATACATTCTTCTTAGGATGTTCACCCATCGTTACATTAGAACAAATTGAATACATTGGAACTATTGTAGACAAATTCTTTAAAAGGTAGTATGAAGGTTGCATTTTTAACAGAGATGGGTTTTGAGGGAAAAGTACCCTCTGACCATCCTAATATGCGAACTGAGTTTGCCTGGATGTATGCATTAGGTGCAGATCATATAAACATACATAAGTTTATAGAGGTAGCAGGGTATGATCATATATTTGTAATTTTTCCTAAGGGAAGAGTATACTTAGATGCTTGCGGAAGTCAAATAGCAGAGGATAAGAACCCTGTAAGTACCTTACTAACACAGCAAATTACCGAGCAGTTAAAAGTAAATAATAGAAAAGTACACTTTGTTCAAGAAGGACCACACTGGTTATGGAATGACTACAACTTAGTAGACCAGATCAACTTCTACAACATGCTTGCCTCATGCGACACTATATTTGCACACAACGAATATGATGCAAAATACTATAAAGGAATGCTTCCTAGCGTATCTACCAAGGTTATCCCTACACTACTAATAGACTCTATAGTAAAAGATATTAGACCTGTTAGAGAAGAGAAAGTGATAGTAGGAGGGAACTTTGCAAGATGGTACGGAGGAATGGAAAGCTTCACAGTTGCACAGAAGTTTCAAGTCCCAATATGGGGACAGACTTCACATGCAATGAGACAAGGAGAAGACCAATTAATTAAACACCTACCTAGAGTTATGTGGACAGAATGGATGAAACATTTAAGTTCATTTAAATACGCAGTACACCTTATGCCGACAGTAGCAGCAGGAACATTTAGCTTAAATTGTGCATACTTTGGAATACCTTGTATAGGAAATGAAAAAGTAGATACACAGAGATTATGCCACCCCTCTCTTTCTATCGATATAGGGGATGTAGAAAAAGCAGTTGAGCTAGCAGAGAGATTAAAAATTGATGAAAATTTTTATAACAAGTGCAGTATACAGGCGAAAGAAAGCTTTCACAAACACTATAATATTGATACATGGAAAAGCAAAATAGGTTTAGAATAATAACTCCTTCATACAATAATGAAAAATGGGTAGAATATAACCTTGCTAGTATACTAAACCAGACGTATACTAACTACGAAGTTGTATATATAGATGATAAGTCTACAGACAACACCTACCAAAAAGTACTTGATATCGTAGGAAAGCTACCTAACTGGAACGTGATACAGAACACTGAGAATAAAGGAGCTATGTACAACTATTTTCATAACTTAGCGAACTACATAAAAGATGACTCAGAGATAATAATACATTTAGATGGAGATGATTGGCTATATGATGAAACAGTATTAGAGCAGCTAAACACATACTATAATGAGAAAGATTGCTGGATGACGTATGGAGGCTTTATTGTATGGAATGGAGAAGAGGCAGAATCAACACTACCATACCCGCAATCAACAAAACATCCAGACTTCGTACACGATAACAAAATGTACAGGCAAGACCATTGGAGAGCTTCTCACCTAAGAACCTATAGAGCACACCTACTTAAAGCAGTAAGGTTAGAGGATTTAAAAGACTTAAAAGAAGGAGAGTACTACTGGCATGCTGCTGATTTAGCATTTCAATATGCCTGTATGGAGATGTGCCCTAAAGATAAGATTCAATTAATAGATTTCTATGCCCATGTATATAACCACAGTAAAGGTAATCAAGTTAGAACCCATGAAAGAGAACACACTAACAATGATAAGTACGAAGTAGAAATTAGAAATAGAAAAAAGTATAAAGAAGGGCTTTCCGGAGAGAAATTGCCACAGGTAAATGTTATAAGTAGTAACAGAGAAAAGAATACGATCCCTAATACGTTTTCTTATGTATACGATCAAGTTGATGGGGAATTTGATATAACACTTATAGAGGATATGGAGATTCTAAAATATATAAAAGGAGAGATACAGGTAGATAGAGGAGCAATAGTAGCAGATATTCATGAAGCACCTCACCTACTGACCCAGAACCAAGTATATACTGCAGTAAAAGAGAATAGCGAGTTATTTGACTTAATACTTACTTACGATAAAGAGCTTCTAAAACTACCAAACGCAGTATTTAGAAACGGAGGATATGAAGCTGTACTTAACAAAAACGTACATAAAAAAGAATACCCACTACTCCAAGACAGTTCACTAGAACAGGTATACGAAGATAAGCAGAAGCATATTTCATTTATTACTTCCACTAAAGTAATGACAGAGGGCCATAGGTTTAGAATGCAATGTTTACAAGGAATTATAAAGCTCAACTCGCCTAGTGTAGACTTATACGGAGTAGGGTTAAGAGAAATTAAAGGAAAGATAGAAGGATTAAAAGCTTATAAATTCTCAATAGCAATTGAAAACGGTGTACATGACAACTACTTTACAGAAAAAATACTAGACTGCTTTTTAACAGGAACTATTCCCATATATAGAGGATGTAATAATATTGGAGAGTTTTTTAATACAAAAGGTTTTCTTATATTTAACACAGAAGACGAACTAGTTAATATAGTTAACAACCTAACAGAAGAAGACTACTCCTCCAGAGAAGTGTATATTAAGGAGAATTATAACAAAGCTAAACAATACACTTATAGTAACGATGTACTGTTTAAAAAGTACTTAAAAAATTTAATAAAGTAATATGTACATACTAATTAAACCTACACACCGTAATGCTGGAATGTTCTCATACATATGGGAGACATTAAGAGGAATGCATAGATACCCAGACCAACAGTACTATATCGAATACAGTGGAGAGTCTTGCTACTACGACCAACAGTTACAAGATACACAAGGAATTACTAACGTATGGGATTACTATTTTGAACAACCTCATACTAGCACTATCCCTGAATATACGGAAGTGATAGATACAGTTTCAATATCACATGACGAACAGAGTGAATACAGGTATCCACTTATCTCCTCTGAAATTTATAAAGAAAGACGTAAAGAGTATTGTAGTGTACTCAAACAACATATTAAACTTCTTCCTCATATGTCTAAAAAGGTAGATGAGTTTTACGAAAAACACTTTAAAGGAAAGTCCGTAGTAGGAATTCACTGTAGAGGTACAGACCATCCAGACGCCCAACCTATAGAGAACTACTACAAAGAAATAGACCACTACTTAGAATCCTACGACTATTTGTTTATCACTTCGGATGAACAGAAGAGAGTAGACTCTTTAAAAAGTAGGTATGGAGAAAAAGTAATAGAGTATAATGCCACCTTTAGGAGTATTTCTACAACTCCTTTGCATTACGGAAACCATTTAGTAAACAGTCCTTATTTTATCGGAGAAGACGTCATAGTAGAAGCTTACCTATTATCAAAAGTTAATATGATGCTTTGCTGTACGAACTCTAATGTCAACTTCTTTAGTAGAGCACTTAACGAAAATCTCCCTTACCAGATACTAACAGGACAATAGAATGAGAAATTTAGACAATATAGAAATAGTATCAGTCAACTGTGTGAATCCAGAAGAATCAGTAAAAGCGTTACTGTACAGTACTAGAGATATTACATTCAAGGCAGTAAAGCTTATAGCACATTATAAACCAGATAACCTACCTACGAACATAGAATTCATACAGATACCAAAACAGACACATAGCTCTATGAATGCTTTTCATATATACGAACTACCAAAGTATATTGAAGCAGATTATATGCTATCTATTCATGATGATGGATTTATAACCAACCCACACTTATGGAGGCAAGAATTTCTTGACTACGACTATATAGGGGCACCTTGGCCTAACGAAGCACCCTGGAGCCAAATAAATAGAGTAGGTAATGGAGGTTTTGTATTGAAAAGTAAGAAGTTTTTAAACTTAGAGCAGACACTTCCGTATACAAATGCAAATAATGATGTACTAGTTACAAATACATACTACGACTACTTTAAGCAAAACGGATGCAAGTACGCACCAGTTGAGGTAGCTATGAAATTCTCACTAGAAGGCCAGATATCAGAATGTGAGTACAACTTAGATAATGTATTCGGATTTCATGGAAGAGGAGATTCCTGGATTTTTAAAGGACAGGGACAGCAATTTAAAGATAAGATTAGTTTATTAAATAAAATATAAAAATGACAAAAGTAGTTTACGTAACAGGTTGCTTAGGGTTTATAGGATCCTACGTAACAAGGACATGCCTAGATAGAGGATGGTATGTTAAAGGAGTCGATAAAGGAACTTATGCAGCTAATAAGAAACTATTAACAGAGTTCAAAGCACATCCAAACTTTTCGTTTGTAGACTGTGACTTAAACGATTTAAAATTCCTCTACGATTGCGATTATGTAATTAATACGGCAGCTGAAACTCATGTCGGTAATTCAATCGCCAACAGTGATGAGTTTGTATCTTCTAATATAAATGGAGTTCACAACCTATTAGAATTAATTAAAAATCATAGAGGAGAACACTCAACTAAACCAACACTACTACACTTCAGTACCGATGAAGTTTACGGCGATATAGAAGAAGGAGAACACATTGAATCCGATATACTAAAACCTTCTAATCCCTACTCAGCAACTAAAGCAGCAGCAGATATGCTAGTAACTGCATGGGGAAGAACGTATAACCTCCCTTACCTTATAGTAAGACCGACTAACAATTACGGAGTAGGACAGTATGTAGAGAAACTAATACCTAAAGCGCTAAAACATTTAAAGTTAGGAAAAAAGATACCACTACACAACAACGGGACGCCAATTAGAACATGGCTACACGCTCAAGACACAGCTAATGCTATCATAACTATTATTGAAGCAGGAGTACAGGATGAAATATATAACATTTGTGGAGGATTTGAGCAAAGTAATTTGGAGACTATTAAAAAAGTTCTTATATTATATACTCAAAGTGAAGATTACATACTAGAAGATTTTGTTGACTTTTCGTACAATAGGCAAGGACAGGATGTTAGGTATGCTTTGAATGATGATAAACTGAGAGCATTAGGATGGAAACCAACATCTAATTTTAATACTGAATTAGGGGATATTGTAGAATATTATAAAAGTAAATTTATATGGTAAAAGAAGATTTAATTCAATTTGAAAACGAGATAGGAGACTCATTCAACAGAGGAGAAATAAAAGCTCCTGTACATCTGTACTCCGGTAACGAAGACCTTATCATAGAACTGTTCAAGGAAATAGATGTAGTGAATGATTGGGTGTGCTGTACTTGGAGGAACCACTATCAAGGTCTTTTGAAAGGAATTCCACCTGAAATACTAAGGCAGAATATAATGGAAGGTAAGTCTATGGTAGTTAATCTTCCTGAATATAAGTTTATATGTAGTTCGATTGTAGGAGGTATTCCTTCTATTGCAGCAGGTATAGCATTAGCAACTAAGTACCAAGGCAAATCAAATAGAGTCTGGTGCTGGGTAGGAGATATGTCTGCAGAAACAGGAGCTTTTCATGAAGCATATAAGTATAGTTTGAACCATGACTTACCTATTACATTTATAGTAGAAGATAATAAAAAATCGGTATGCACCCCAACACCTGATATCTGGAAGAGAGACCAACCTTACTATCTTGAAAAAGAATACACAGGAGGTTTATTAAAGCAGAAAAACTTAATATACTACCAGTACACTAACGATAAATATCCTCATGCAGGAGCAGGAAAAAGAGTTCAATTTTAATAGAGAGTTATGAAATACTTTGAAGAATTACAGAAAGCAATGAGTCTACTTGCTGACAACCCTAAAACTTTATTTATAGGTCAAGCAGTAGAATATGAGGGAACAGGATTATTTGACTCTATGTCGCACCTACCTGCAAATAAAAAATTAGAACTCCCAGTAGCAGAATACTTTCAATCAGGTTTAGCAAACGGAATGGCGATAGAAGGAATGATACCTGTATCTACTTACCCTAGATGGAACTTTGTACTAATGGGAGTAGATCAGATAGTAAACCACTTAGATAAGTTTATAGAGATGTCAAACGGTAAGTTAGATCCTAAAGTTATTATTAGAGTAGCAGTAGGAAGTGAAAGACCGGTTGACCCACAATGCCAGCACAAAGGAAACTTCTCAGAAGCATTTAGGCAAATGGTAGAGAATATAGAAGTAATAGAACTATTTGAACCAGAAGACATTTTACCTGCATACGAAAAAGCACTAAACAGAACGGATGGGATTAATACTATCTTAGTTGAATTTGCAGATTTTGCAAAAGAAAAGTAAATGAGAATACTAATTACAGGCGGAGGGTATGTAGGCAGTAGCTTGTATAACGCTCTTAGAAATGAGTACAGAGTAAACTTAGTTACTAGGAAGGATTTTGATCTCACCTCATTTACTGATTTGCAAAAGTTTCTTAAAGGAAAATACTTCGATGCAGTTATACATACAGCAGTAAGTGGAGGCAGTAGGTTAAGAGAAGATACAGGTAGCGAGATGGATAACAACCTAACCATGTACTATAATATACTCCAACACAAAGACCATTATGGTAAGTTGATTCATTTCGGATCAGGAGCAGAAGAGCATACACCAGAAACTCCTTATGGAATAAGTAAAAGAGTAATTGCAAAATCAATACTGGAGCAAGATAAGTTTTATAACATAAAAGTATTTGGAGTATTTGATGAGAATGAGTTGGATACTAGGTTTATAAAAGCTAACTTAAAAAGATATATTAATAGAGAACCTATGATAATTAATGCTAGTAAGAGAATGACATTCTTTTATATGAAAGACTTAATAACACTAGTTAAACATTACATAGATACTAGAGCAACAGCCCTAAGAAAAGAGAGTCACTGCGCATATACAACCGATTACAGCTTGAAAGAGATTGCTGATATGATAAATGAACTTGATGATTATAAAGTTCAAATTTACAAGACAGAAGAAGTTGCTGAGGATTATATATCTAACTATAATGCCGGGTACGGATTAACGTATACTGGATTTAAAAAAGGATTATATGAAACCTATAATAAATTAAGATAAGTAAATGACAAAATTAATTAGCTTCTGTATTAACACTGCGGTAAATGAATTGCAGTACCTGCAACTCCTTATTAAATCACTAAGAGACAATCTATCTACATTAGATCATGAAATAATAGTATTCATCGACTCAGACAACGAAGATACTTTTAATTGGCTTTTAGAGCAAAAACAGACACTACCTAATTTAAAAATACTTAAAAACCCTTTACCGGTGTGCTACGGATATGCTAGAAATATTAATGAGATGTTTGAGTTTGCCACTAATGACATAGTATCATACCTACAGTCAGATATGGTAATTAGTAAAGGGTACGATTTAGACATACTGAAACATATTCAACCAGGAACAGTCTTATCTAGTACACGAATAGAACCACCCTTACACGGAAACGGCCCTGAAAAACATACAGTAGATTTTGGATTATCTCCTGATGAGTTTAAGTACGAAGAGTTTTTAAAATATTGCACTAACAACAAGCAAGACAGAACTAGCAATTACTTTTTTGCTCCTTTTACAATGTATAAAGAAGTGTGGAATAGTATAGGTGGACACGATACTCAATTTAGAAGATCCAGAGAAGACTCTGATATACTGAATAGGCTAATATTGAATGGTACTGAGATTATACAAACCTGGGACGCTCTAGTATACCATTTCACTTGTGTTTCAAGTAGAGGAAAAGACTGGTTCAATAAAGATAATAAACAAGCTCAGACTAGAGCAGCCTTACAACAGGAAGCTGATCAAATAGAAATGTTTAGGTTTTTAAGAAAATGGGGGAACTTTAGCCACGGAGAACCTCTTAGATACTACTACAAAGTATCAGCTCAGATCAATATAGATACCGATAATTTAAGTAACTTTAACTTAATATCTTCTTTTTTCGATAATACTTATATTAACTCACAGGAACTATACGATAAATACGTAAGCCAGGATGAACACAAGTACGCTAATCAGCTACTAGACTTTAACGAGGATGACTGGAAGAAGTACTCTTATATGTACCGCACCGAAGACTTGAAGAATAAAATACACTTAGGGGAACCTGAAGGAGAGGTAGTAGTCTCTTTTAACCTAAGTGGTGTAGATAATGATACGTATAACGAAATAATTAATAAACTACAACACATAGTACATAACTACGAGCAGGGAGAGTACGAATATAAGGGGTTCAACATACTAATAAAGAGTAAAGCTAACAATATTCACAGCAAAATAAAGGCTGTAAACCCAAAAGTAGAAGAAGAGCATAAGTTTTTAGTCTTGTAAAGTATAATATTTATAATAAACACTATAATTAAATTATGAAAAAAGAGTATACAGTACGGTTTAAGGAAGCTGACGGATATGAATACGAATTTAAGTTTGTAACAGCTGATATAGAGAAATCAATAAGAGAGTATAGTAGAAATCGATCAATAGTAGCTCATCAAATACTAGAAGAAGGGAACAATAATAAAAAACAAATGCTATTTGGCTAAAATACTAAGCTATTTATTAGTATACTATATTAATTATTCATATCTTTATTAAATGAAAACAAACAAACAATTTATACTAGAGACTATTAAACAAGTAATCTCAGAATCAGCTAAGGTTAAATTTGCTGGACATCAATTTATGTTAAAGGTTGATGTAAACGAAGACCCTAATAAAAAAGGATTAAAAATTCAATTTATACCAACAACCTTTGGACAAATCTCTCCAACAGAACAAAACGATATCGCAATCGAGTTAGAGGAGAGGCTAGAAGCAGGCCTTGAGGACTATGATATGAAAGTAGAGAGGGATAGAAACTTAAAAGATAAGACTATTATAGGATTTTTTGTATATATAGAATACTTCGATAAGATAGTTAGAAAAGCCTTATCAACACAGAACCCAGAAATATCTAAAGTATCTGTAGATGGGGAGGTATAGCTTCCACTCTAAGAATAGCTCAGAGATAATCTTCACAGTAAGTGCTAAGAGTCTAAAAGAAGCGACCGAGAAGTTTGCAAACATGAAAGTGATGAACCTAAAAGAGTTTAAGGAAGTATATGAAGTTATCAAAAGAAAAGATTAGAAGTATATTAAAACTAGAACTAAACGTAAAGTATAGTATTAAGTCAATAACACCCGATACCGAGGTTATGAATAAGAAAATATTTATTAAGGTTATAGAGCAGTTAATAAAAATAGAAGACAGGAGAGACTTTATGATAGATGAGATGGGGATAGATATGACTCTCTACGAAGAACAATTCTTCTCAGTAATAGAGGACTTATTTAAACTAATATTCACACAATCACAATTAGGATATATTCAGATGTACCTATACCAACTAGTCCCGGATAAAGATTGGGATGGAACCATTACCTTAGAGGTTGGAGCAGAAGAAATTGAAGTTGCTTTTAAATCACCAAAAGACGTATGGGAAGTTATTCAACGATACAAATAATAAATAAAGATAAAAAGGTTATGCTTATGAAAGAAAAATTAGAAATGCTACCGTGTCCTAAGTGTGGAGACGACTTCCCCAAACTACGAAAAGAGTTATACAATTACCACACCTGTGTAAACTGTTCAACAACAGAACCAGTAGTAGGAATTACAACAGTAGAAGGTACTGGAGATCATACCTATAATGATTTAATTATTATGGATCAAAGTAGAGCGAGAGCTATTGCAGTTAAAGCAGGGCTAGTAGCAGGTAAAAAAGTTAATTTAGAGCTCTTAGATTTAGATGCAGACGAAGAGGAATCAGTTCAATCGATGAAAGAGAGGATAAACCGCATATCAGATAAGAATACACCTGATGAAGATGATCATGAAGATGATGATGAGGATGAGCAGGAAGATGAAGATCAGGGAGTTGAAGGGATAGATTACTAAGGAGTAATGGGGAGACCAACAAAGATACTAAAGAAAGAAGATATAGAGAGAGCGACTAAGATGACAAGGTCTAACCGTGCAGCTGCTAGATACCTTCACGTATCCTTTACTCATTATAAGAAGTACGCCAAGAACTACACAGATCAAGAAACAGGTAAGACTTTATACGAGTTACATAAAAACCAAGCCGGCAAAGGAATCCCTAAATTCTTATCTAACAGCGGAAAAGAACCGCCTATCATGGACCTTATTGAAGGAAGAACTCCAGCAGAACACTTTGATCCTAAGAAGATTAAGCAGAGAATTATATTTGAAGCACTAATAGATGAGCAATGTTCACACTGTAACTTTTCAGAAAGAAGAGTGGTTGATACAAAAGTACCGTTAATGCTACACCACAAAGACGGGAACAAAAAAAACTGGAACTTGGATAATATACATTTCCTATGTTACAATTGCTCTTTCTTATACGCAGTATCTCCTATAACAGACCAACAAGTAGAGGTAGCGGAAGACTATCTTGATAGAAATGTAGAGGAGGTAGATTGGGAGCTTGATGAGCATCATATCTCTCACCTAAAAGAATTAGGACTTTACCAGGAAGAAGGTACACCAGGAGAAGAGTATATAAGCCGTCAATAGTATGTCAAAGAAAAAGATAAGTAAGTTCTCTACATTTAAAAAAAAGAAACCACTTGAAAGGAGAGTTGCTGACGATCTAGTCAGACAATCAGAGCAAAATGAAAAACTCAGAGAAAAAGACATAGGGACATCTTTTCTCGATTTATTCTAACTAAACAGTTGCAAACTACTATAATATTTCGTATATTTAGGTAAATATAAAAGAGATGATAGTAGAACGAGTATTTAGGAGTGAAAAGTCAATGCATAACTATATGCAGAACAAATGGATGATTAATCAGTTAAAAAAGAAATACTCACCAGATATATATACTGCTAAAGTCCATTTAGAATCTAGAGAATTACGAGTATACAAAAGATAAATAGAATACAGATATGAGCGTTAAAATGAACAGAACTAAAGATTGGCAGCTATTAC
>TARA_R110000824_G_scaffold24090_5_pt1 | contig 26910 bp, 17 predicted proteins | sample TARA_R110000824 | Tara Oceans TARA_R110000824 (sample SAMEA4397747) | marine metagenome | biome: Polar Biome; feature: [MES] marine water layer (ENVO:01000295) within the mesopelagic zone...; material: water (ENVO:00002006), including particulate matter (ENVO:01000060) such as......
CCCGGCTGCACCATGCATGAACCGGTCGACATCTTCCGGGGCGATCTGGACTCGTATTGCGCCTTGCAGCGCACCGAACCCGAGAAGGCGCAGATCCTCATTGAAGTCCCCGAGTTCCGGCGACAGCTCAATGGCCTCGATCCCGACATCGCGCGCACGGTTGATCAGGGTCTCCATCGCGCTGTCTCCAGCCGGATCGTTGTCGCGGGCGATATAGAGGCGGCGCAGTGTTACCGGAAAGAGGATGGCTGCGAGGTGTGCTGCAGACAGTGCAGCTGCCATGGGCATTCCGGGCAAGATCATCCTCAGCGACATCATGGTCTCGATGCCTTCGCCAGCCGCCATCACATCTCGTGCCACCCCAAACCGGACGGCATGGCCGAGCAAATTGCCCATCGCGCGGCGCGGCGTTTCGATGGGTGCCTTGCCAAGCATGGCCTCGGAGAAGCCGTCTGGATCAAGCCAGGTGCGATGCGCCCCGGTGATGGTTCCATCGAAATCGGTGACTGTAGCAATCAGCGCTGGCCGGGCCTCGGTCTCAGAATGTCGGTCGGACCGGTAATAGCAGTGGGGGTGAAAACGAAGGGACCCGGTTTCGCGCAAATTGGTGATGCAGCGTTTGCGCAGATAGGTTTCTGCAAGCGTACCGGAAATGGGGCGTGCGATTGCGAACAGCCGTCGGGCGGCTTCCGGCGATCCGGTAGGAACTGATGCGGATCGGGGTTTCGCGTCGTTACTCGGTTCTGGCTGCGGCAGACTGAGGAAGCGCCGCGCTTCCTCGGCAACGTCCTTGAAGTCGACCAGACCGCAAGTCTCGCGGATGATGTCGAGCAGGTCGCCATGTTCGCCGGTAGCGGCATCGGTCCACTTGCCAGCCGCACCCTTGCCCCTGTTCGGCCCCTTCAAGCGGACGAACATGGATTGGCCGGGTGTGCCCCGCACATCGCCGATCATCCAGTAGCGACCCTGGCGCTGGCCGTCGGGAAGGTAATTCCGACAGACAGCCTCGGCGTTGCGGGCCAAGGCTTCGGTCAGATCGGCGATCGCGTTGGACATGACGGTTCCTTCCAAAGAAAAAAGGGCCCGCCTTGCGGCGGACCCAGTAGGGAATGCTGTCGTCATTCCGCGGCTTCGAGTTCTTCTTTCTGCTCCTTCTCTTCATCGTCGGCGGGTTCGACCTCTTCGTCCATGGCCGTTTCGCCGTCCTTTGCCACCAATTCCACTTCGCCGTCATCTGCGGTGCCGACTTCGGGCTCGTTCGTCTCGTCTGACAACTCCGGTGTCCGCAGCGGTTCGGGCAGCCAGCCAGTCCCGGCGAGTAGGGATTCGGCCCGTTCGACCATCGCGTCCTTCTTCAGACTTTCGATGTCGGACGCGGCCTTGTCCCCCTTTGCTTCGGCCACAGCAGACGCGATCCGCGCCTTGGTCACCCGGCCGAGATAGGCTTCACCGGTCGGTTTCCAGCCCGCTTCGGTCATGTCGAGTCCGAGCGTCACCGCCAGCCTGTCGGCATGAGCGATCGCCCTCGGCTTGCGATTGTAGGCTTCGACCGTGGCGTTAGCGGTCAGCGCGATGCAATGCGCGAACAGTTCCTTGCCCATTGCATCCGACAGTTCGCCGAGAGCGTCCCACAGCTGCTCGGGATCGTTGGGCAGAGCGCCGGCGAACGCCTCATGCCGTTCGGTAAGCGCCGTCGCATAGGGCGTTTCGCCCAGACCGGGTGCCTGCGTCCCGAAATAGACGCAGCTTGCCGAGAGTTCGAGGCAACTGTCCTGCGCGTAGCTGTAGAACGTGTCGAGCACGATCTTGTGCAGGCACGCGTGGAACGCCGTGTCGAACGAGCCGCTGAGCGCCAGACGCAGCGCGACCGTGCGATGCGCGGTCAGTTCGGTCACCAGCCGGTCGGGGATCGGCTTCAGACCTTCATCCTCCTCCGGTTCGTTTGCGGGATTGGCGGATTGCGACCCATCACTTTCGGTCTCACCGGTGCCAGACGTCTCCGTCTCATCGGCTTCCGGCTCGACAGGCAGTTCGTCCTCGGGTCGCACGAACCCGCGCTCGACATGCAAATTGCCGCCCGGACTGACGCTCAGGAATGCGCCCGCGCGTGGCACGTCTTCGGCCTCGTAGACTACCGGACGGTCATCGAACGCTTCAATGGCGGTCTCGATCTCGCCAAGCCGCTCGTCGATCTCGTCGGGCAGTTCCGGCAGATCAGCATATTCGGCTTCGAGTTTATCGAGTGCGGCCTGCAATGCATCACGGCTCGCTTCCTGCTCATCGGTCAGCGGTTCCTGTTCGCCGAACACGCGGCGCAATCCGTAGGTATGACCGTAAGGGAAATCGAGACCGACCTCGATCCACTTCCAGCCTTCGGCCCGGATTGCTTCGGCTTCCTCATTGAGCTTTTCGGTGACGAGCATGTCGACCAGGCCGATATTTTCGAGCCAGCCGCCATCGTCGCTCTCGAACAGATCGCGCATGATCGAACCACCAGCCTCGACATAAGCGTCAATCCCGATGAACTGGGCCCGCTTGTCCGAAGCTCTCACCGCATCCTCGGTGAGCATCCGCCGGATCTGATAGGGCTGCGCGGAATACGAGTCCTTGATCGCTGCCCACACCTGCGCCTGCCGCTCATGGTCGGGATTGACCGTGAACGCCATCAGCTGATCGAGGGTCATCTCGTCCTCGGCATAGGCATCGAGCAGGGTCTCGCTGACGGCGGCGAGACGCAGCCGCTGTTTGACGACATTGACCGAGACGAAGAACGCCGCGGCAATCTCCTCCTCGCCCATGCCTTTCACACGCATGGCCTGGAAAGCGCGGAACTGGTCTAGCGGATGCAGCGGCGCGCGCTGAATATTCTCGGCCAGACTGTCTTCCTCGGCGAGACCTTCGGTGCGGATCACGCAAGGGACCGGCGCGGTCTTGTTCAGCCGCTTCTGCTTCACCAGCAGTTCGAGCGCGCGGAAGCGACGGCCACCGGCGGGGACCTCGAACATCCCGGTCTCGGTGCCCGCTTCGTCGGTCACCGCCCGGACGGTCAGGCTCTGCAGAAGCGTACGCCGGGCGATGTCCTCGGCGAGTTCCTCGATCGCGACGCCGGCTTTGACGCGCCGGACGTTCGCTTGGCTGAGAATGAGTTTGTTGAAGGGAATATCGCGCGACACACTGAGCGCAATCTTGGACTTGGACTTGACGTTGGTCATCGGTTTTCTCCGCGACGGGCGGCCGGGAGACTCTCTCTCGACCTCCAACCCGTCACGAAACCCCCCTCCCTCCTCTCCCTCTCAGCGAGGCCTGCCGTGGGAACGGAAGGGCGCGTATCCTGCGTTACGATTCCGGGCGAATGGGGCCCAGCACGTTCCGATCCGGATCGGACATCTCCGCATTCGCGGGCGCGCGTTCCGGGAGAAACCCGAGCAAATAATCGGCTGCCTTGCTGGCTTTGGAGGCGGCGCGGACGATGGCGCGATTGTCCTCGCGCAGGACTTCAAGCCAGGAGCCGATATAGTCGGCATGGCGAACGGTCGGGACGATGCCGAGCGACGCGCAGCAGAAGGCGGCGTTCATCTCGGCGACGAGTTCCTCGAAGGCGTACTTTTTCGATCCGAACGAGCCGGACATGTCCCGATCAAGCCGGGACGGATGCCCTGAGGCGTGCCCGAGTTCATGCAGCGCCGTACGGTGCCAGTTGATCGGTTCGAAATAGGCTTGCGGCGGCGGCACCTGCACGTAGTCATGTGTGGGTGCGTAGAAGGCGCGGTTGCCGCCGATGCGGAACTCAATGCCGCTGGTTTCGATTAGGGTTTCCACCGTTGGTTCGATCAGTCCCGGCGGGGTAGGCGGCGCGGCAATCGTGTTCCCCTGCGGCAGGTTTTCGCATTGCGCCGCATTGAAGACCGTGAAGCGCTTCAGGAACGGGATCGCCTGCGGATCATCACCGGTCTCGCGGGCGCGGTTCTTCTCGTCGTCGGGCACGAAACGGTCGGCATAGACGACGGTGGTGCCGCGTTCGCCTTTCCGAACGTTGCCGCCGAGCGACAGCGCCTGGCGAAAAGTGAGCCAACTTTGGCCGGAAAAGCCGTTTTCGATGACCGCGCCCCAAAGGATGAGGATGTTGATCCCCGAATAACCACGGCCGGTTGAGGCGTTGTTGGGCATGGCGAGCGGCGCCTTGGCCGCCGCCGTTCCCCAGGGCTGGACCCACGGCACGCGCCCGGCCTCCAGCTCGCCGATGATCCTGGTTGTAATTTCGTCATAAAGGTTGGTCCGGTCGCGCTTGGTGCCGGCATTGCGCTTGTATCTGGACATCGCGGTTCTCCGCGACGGGCGCCGGAAGCTCTCTCCCGGCTCTCAACCCGTCACGAAAACCCGCCCGCACTCTCACTCTCAAGGGGGCGTTGCGGGGAACTCCCCGCTCGAAGGGGTCGGACGAGACCTCGGCTCGGCCGCAGGGGAAGGCCTTCCCCTCATGGATTTCGGAAGTTCCAGTTCCGATCATCAGGACGCTCCCTTCCAATTATCATGCTTATGCAGAGCCGATTGTTCGGTCGGTTAGCACTGTCACTTTGCCTCCGGCTGATTTCGTCGCACCACAGGCGACAAAATTCATTCTCACCAAAGTGGATAGGCACCGAGCTTTGAAATTATGTCATTAAGTCGCGATGACGATGCAAGAGAAACCAAGCTGAAGTGAGTTCTCGACCAGTTGCTGCAGCATCGGCATAAACATCGAGTATAGCCTCGCTGACCGCTGCCGGTTGCAATCGCTGTTGACGACATGGACGGAGACGAAGAACGCAGCAGCGATCTCCTTCTCGTCCGTGCCTTCCTCGCGCATAGCCTGGAAGTGGGATCGTATGAATTCTCGAAGAAAGTTGCGCCCACGCCTTTTTTCCGCTAACAGTCATATTTGACGGCTAATGAGGAAAAGAGCGTCAGATATGGCAGTTAAGGTAAGTTCACTGAACGCACGGCGGGCGCTTGAGGCTTTGGGCGCGAACATCAAGACGGCGCGCTTGAAGCGGCGCATCTCCGTTAAGGGGTTCGCCGAGCGGGTCGGCGTGTCCGAAAGCACCGTTACGCGCCTGGAGAAAGGCGACGACGGTGTCAGCATCGGCACGCTGGCGATGGCCTGCCTCGTCCTCGGCGAGATCGAGCGCATTTCCGACTTCCTTGATGCCGGGTCCGACGATACCGGACTGCTTCTCGATCGGGAAGCGCTCCCCAAGCGGATCTACAAAAAGCGAAAACCCGGATCGCCGCCATCCGGCAAAGGCCAATCAGCCCCCTTGTCCGATGCGGATGATGAAGAAGGGGTCGGTTTCTGATGCCGGAAGCGATCGTCGCCCTTGGGGAAGGCAAGCGTGTTGTCGGCCGTCTGCGCTTCGAGAGTGACGGTCGGCGTCAGCATTCGCAGTTTGAGTACGCCGACGAGTGGCTGGCAGCATCCGACCGTTTCGCACTGTCGCCGGGATTGCCCCTGCGCGAAGGGAGCCACTTCAGCACCGGCAAGGAGGACAAGCGTTCGGCTCTGTCCGGATGCTTTGCCGACGCCGCGCCGGACGCCTGGGGGCGGGCTTTGATGACCAAGGCGCTTGGCGGCGGCCTCAGCGAGTTCGACTATCTGGTGCTGTCCGATGACCGCACGCGTCAGGGGGCCTTGCGGTTTCTCGGCGACGACATGGAGCCGCTGTCCGATTTGACGCCGCCGATCCCGCGCCTGGTCGAACTCGAGCGGTTGCGAGGGCTTGCCCAGCGGTTCGAGCGCGATCCAGGCGGCGCGCAGGAAGAAGCGCGCGATCTGGCCGGTATTGCCGGCTCGCTCGGCGGTGCACGCCCGAAGGCCAATGTGGAAGGTGACGGGCAACTCTGGATTGCCAAGTTCACGTCGGCGCAAGACACCAAGCCTATTGAACGCGCCGAGGTTGCCACGTTGAAACTCGCGGCCATGTGCGGACTGCGGGTTGCCGAGGCGAAGTTGGAGTTACGGGACAGTGACAGCCCGATCGCGCTCATCCGCCGGTTCGACCGGCGCGGCGAAACGCGCATCCCCTATATTTCAGCGAGAACCGCGCTGGACTGGCAGGGTGACGAAGGGGGCTACTACACCGACATTGCCGATGTGATCCGGCAGATTTCCAGCAAGCCCGTGGATGACCTGCATGAGCTCTGGCGGCGGATCGTCTTCACGATCCTCGTGTCGAACAAGGACGATCATCTGAAGAACCACGGCTTCATTTACGCGGGTGGAGACAGATGGCGGCTCTCACCGGCCTTCGATATCAACCCCTCGCCGTCACGCCATAGGGTCTTGGAGACGGGTATCGTACAGGGCGGTTCGTTCGACGCCTCGCTTGATGTCGCATTGGAAGCCTGTGAGTTTTTCGATCTTACTTTGACCGATGCGAAGCAGCAGGCATTTCAGATGGCAGAGATAATCGCCAAGAACTGGAAGCAGGCGCTGCGCGATGAAGGTGCCTCGCCCGATGATGTACGGATATACACCGAAGCATTCGAGCAATCGGAGATTGAAAATGCACTAAAGATGGATGCCGGTTGAAATGCCGGGGACCATTAAAACTTTCACACCGATGTGGGTATCTACGAATACAAAAAGTCGAGGTGAAAAAAGCAAAATTTAACTTTCCGGGCACGTTGGGAAATGTCCGCTAGGGCCGCCTTCCGCCGGTACGGTTTCATGCGACGCACATGGTAAGCGGAATTGCGCGAAGGATAGGATATTTTCGTAAATGCTCCGAATTAAGACGTTATGAGGGGCAATGGCCACCCACAAGATATGGTGAGGGCATCATAAAGACAGTAAGCGGGGTACGATAGATTGATAAACAGGAACATATTGCATGGTAGTATTGAAGAGACGAACAAGTGGAGATCCGAACTGCTCTCTCCGCGGTCGCGCGGCTGCAGCGCTTAAGGGCTTCTACCTCGTACATGTGACTGCTGTCGGGATAGCCCGCGAGATCATCAGGGCCGGTCAGATCGAGGCCCGTGTTTGCAAGACGCTAGGTACAAACCTTGTCTATTTCTTTGCGATGCGCCCTGCATACAAGTTGCGGGACGCGGAACAGAAGAAAGACATTCTGGATTTTTTCCCATTCGTATTTCTGGTCAGTACGGATAATCTGGGTGCTCCCTATCATGTCTACCCGTTCGATACAGGCGGTGCCCTCGAGGGAGCTTTCGATGAAGGGGCCAGTCCTGCCGTATATCTTGAAGACTATGCACTCGAAGAGACGCTTCAAGCTATTAATGATCATATCGCATGGGCGTTCGGGACTCCGGCTGACTATTACGACGGAAAGCTGAAGCCAGACTTTGGAAAGGACATCCCCGACTGGGATTCCGGTCCTAAGACCTTCGCCAAGATAGCAAGACTGGCATCCGTTGGCAGCAATCGCCCAGATCGACGCGCTTCCGCCATCGAAGTGGCATATGCCCGGCACGTGTCGCTGAGCGATGTGAAGTTCGCAGTTTTGCCGTATCAGTTTCTTGAGGATCCCCAGGGTCCCAACAGCGACATGATCGACAGGCTCACAGCTGCCGGAGTGGCCTGGGAAACCTATCAGTGGCGGCCTAACCGCGCACCCGCTGACTTCCACAACGAGATAAACAGGCTGGTTCGTGAACACCTCGCCACGAGTGGCCAGCTATGAGCGACGTAGAGATCAGACTCCGTCTAGTCGCATATTATCGCTGTGCGGGTCATGGTTTTGCGATGCCGCTGTATGGTCAAAGCGAAGGGGCAAATACGCTTTATGTCGCCCGAGCTGCAGTGTCGGGTGATCATGCTTCGCAGATAATAGCTTTTGATCCGATCAATGTTGACGATCAGCGTCGCCTCCCACCAGGCGAATCGTTCTTGGTCGAGGTCGGTGAGCCCTGGCGGGACGTATTTCTATGGAACGATGCAGCCTACGCGGGAACGCCGGAGCAGCTTTGGGATGAATTGACACCTCACCACCCGGACGTCGAAGCCCGAGCGCCGCTAAGCTTGCTCGACCTAGCCGTACACGCCCGGCGAGATGAAGTGTCCACATTGGCGGGCGTAGCTTTCGAATTTATGCGTGAGAGATTTGGCGAGATGAAGGCGCGAGGCTGGCGAAGGCAGTTTCTGCGGCAACAGAGCGAAGTTGATCTTCGGAAGGCACTTAAAGACGAGCAGCTTGATGATGGCCTGTTCCAGGCGATCTGCCTTAGGGAGCAAGCTCCGAACGAGTTGACATTCGATGTTCCAGAAGAATTGGCATCGCTTAGCACAGAAGCCGAGGTCGAAAGTTCTATGGAACGCGTTTCACATTTGGCTGCGTTCTTGGGGGCATCGTTAAGGCCATTTCCCGTCGAGATGGCGGCGCCTGAAATTGACCTTCGAGAAGCTGCCCAGCCCGCACCGCCGGCGAGTCCGATTGCGACCAAATCGGAAGATCTCTCGGTCCTCATTCTCGCTGATGGCAAGCGTGCCAAAGAAGTTGTTCGTCATCTGAAATCAGGGAGCAAACGCGATCCGGATCTGGGTACGCTGGACTGGGAGATTTTTTCAGGCGGATTCGCTGAATTTTCAGGCTTCAGCGAGGTTCGCACAAGGTCGGTCATCGCGCTCGTTCTGAGCGAAGATGAGAAAGCGCCTGCTCGTCCATCGGTAGAAGTAGAACAGTTTTTCGAGAGGCAGGCAGCAGGGGGTGCGCTCATTCTTCTCGTTCCTGCACTACCTACAATACGGCCCTCTGAGCTTTTTGCCCCAGACGGTGGCCAGAGACTTCCCTTTGCCCATGCAATCCTGGATACAGCGATTGCGCGATCTCCCTTTTGGTGGGGTAACGTCAAGCGCTCATTCGACAGGCGCATTTCAGACGTCCTTCAGCTTGCGGTCCGTGCGGCACGGTCGCCAGTGGTACGCCGCGAGCTACTGGAATCTCGACCGGAAGAGGCGGTTCCAATCCTGTCGGTAGGTGTGGTTCCCTATCCGGCTGATCGAAGCCCGAAGGAAAATGGGCCGGATGGTCTCCTCCTCGGTTCCGAGGCGAGCTGTGTGGCAGGTGATCCAAAGCGAAGCGATCCAGCAGTTCTGTTTTCTGTTCGCATCAATCCCGACGAGATCGATAGTTATGGTAGCGCGACCCAGATCATCGTTGAAGGACGTCGGCGAGAGAACAGGTTTCCCAAGTTTGCGAGTTCCGTGATCGCGCCGTTTTTCGGCCTCAACAATCGGCGATCCGCTGGCCCAAGAGCGCGCCTCCAGCAACCCCCTAATCTGCCGAGCGAAATTCGCGAATCCATGCGTGCGCCCGAATACGTCGGAGCTTTTGCGATCGGCGAGGAACCTCGCGTATTTCGACTCGCTGTTACCGCAGAGACGCCATCGCTTGATACGGTCGAGCAAGCCGATCACCTGGGCTGGACGATCGCCCGATACACCGACTCTGCGACCTTGCGACGGTTGTCTGAAGGGGCGGAAGTGGCATCGACATTTCCCGACGAAATCCAAATAGGCTCCATCCAGTCGAGTGCGCTCAACAGGAGTCTCGCCACGCGCGGCGTTGATCAGCGGGACATCGTCCGCGTCAATTACGACCTTCTTTCGGAATGGCTGGATGGTGTTCCCGCTATGCAACGAGCTATCGCGCGTCGCAATGCTCGGCCACTGCGATCGGCGACACGCCCTTACAGCGAGTCCGATGATGATCATCTGCTACTGCGCGAATATGTACTCAGCTCTGATCCGGAGGCGCAGCGACTTCTTTCAATGATCTCCTCACAGGGCAAGCCACCGCCTTTTCGTCCGATGAAGCGTTCTGCCGACTTGCTGAGATGCTGGACGCCGCCGTCAACGGGATTTCAGCGGTATGCGATTGTTGACGGAGCCGTGCCCGGCATTGTGCTCGAGCTGCAGCCCGATGAAGTTCCCCTGCAGGATCTGTTCATGATCGACGGAGACTACGCAGTGCCGGCGCTGTTCCGATCCCGCGTTTTTGCCGTGTGGGCACGCGCCACCCTACCCGCAGCAACCAGCTGGATGGCGAGATTCTCCGTTGCAAATACCTTCGGTGGGTTTCCGATTGCCGACGGTTTTCGCATCGTCGAACAGGACGGCAGTCCTGCAGCGCTGATTGCAGACGGCGCTCCGTCGCAACTGGGCGAACTCGCAGAGGAGGTGGGCCAATATATCGAGCGGGCGCTTGCAAGCCTGCCTTCGGGAAGTTGGAAGGAAGCGCACCGTCCCACCGACAATCCGCCGACATTACGTCTTCTGGACGATCTTGTGCTGCAATCCTACGGCTTATCTACGGATGCCACAGACATCCAAATCCTGCGGCGCCTGCGGGACATGAATGCGGCGTTCGGCAGAGGGTCCCGGTAGCGATCAGGCCTAGGTGTCGGGAACGTCAGCTTCGGTGCCCTGTTGAGCGGTAATGCCAGAATTCGAACGCCATGCCGCGTATTTTCGGCTGTCGGCGCCCGCTCCCAATAATTCCTGGTACAACTGCTGAGCGTACCCAAGAACGACCCCAAGTAGCACTGGCAGCAAGCAGCAGCGCTTTAACGGCTTCTAACAAGCGTACTTGCTTGAAAGCAATACACCACCTCCACCCTCGGCGTCGTTATTCAAAAACTCATATTCTGTGTTCAGCTAGTGGATTGTCCGAGACGAAAGAGTCTTGATTGAGGATTCCCTTCAGCATGGTTTTGTGCGACTTTTGTTGATGCTTACAGGAATATCATTCACGGTTTCATCGTCTGATCTCTACCGGCTTGAGCGGATCATTTCCGACCCACAATCACAGCAAAAGCACGTTTGGCGTGCCAGGATCATCGTGGCAAGTGCCGATGGTCTTGGCACCAACGCGATTATGGCCGCGACGGGCAAGTCCAAGACCTGTGTTTGGCGTTGGCAGGAGCGGTTTATGCATGAAGGTGTTGACGGCCTTTTGTATGACAAGACGCGCCCGCCAGGTACGCCACCGATTGACGCCCGTCGGGTCGAAGAGATCATCGCCCTGACCCTCAAGCCACCGCCACATGAGGCGACCCACTGGACGTTACGGGCGATGGCCAAAGTGGTTGGTGTTGCAGCCTCAACGGTGCAGACGATCTGGAAAGTCCACGGTCTTGCACCGCACCGCTTTCGCCAGTTCAAACTATCCAACGACCCACGGTTTGTGGAGAAACTGCATAATATCGTTGGACTTTACGTCTCCCCACCAGCCCATGCGGTCGTGCTGTCAATCGATGAGAAGTCGCAGATACAGGCTCTTGATCGCACTCAACCGGGATTGCCGATGAAGAAGGGGCGAGGCGCAACAATGACCCACGACTATAAGCGCAACGGAACGACTACCTTGTTTGCCGCTCTCAACGTGCTGGATGGAACAGTGATTGGGCGGAACATGCAACGACACAGGCATCAAGAGTTCATCAGTTTCCTCAACCAGATCGAACGTTCTGTCCCTAAAGACAAGGAAATTCATGCCATTGTGGACAATTATGCAGCCCATAAAAAGGACAAGGTTCAGGCCTGGCTTGCACGCCACCCACGCTGGACACTGCACTTCACCCCGACATCAAGCTCATGGCTCAACGCTGTAGAGGGCTTCTTTGCCAAACTCACCCGACGCAGGTTGAAGAATGGCGTGTTCTATACGCTCGTCGAACTGCAAGCCGCAATCAACCGCTTCATCAAGGAATACAACACCAACGACGCAAAGCCATTCATTTGGAAAGCCGACCCGGACAAAATAATCGCAGCCAGAAATCGAGGGTTCCAAACGTTGGAATCAATCCACTAGAATCGAAAAAAAATTTCAGCGCCCGTTTTTATCGGCTGACATTGTCTGGGAAAAAGTCGCTGTCACTCAGTAAGCGGATGACTCTTCTGCAGAATCTATTAAGGGTAGTGGTCACTATTCAGGGGGAATACGGAACGTGAATGAAATGGCTGCCAGAGTTGTACAGCCGACGGACGATGAGGGACAACACACCGTCATAGAAGCCGCCGCCGACCGACGCATTCTTGTGGAAGCAGGCCCCGGTACGGGCAAGACCCACACGGCCGCTCTGCGTCTAGCGAAGCTCGTCAGATCGGACGTGAGTCCGGCGCAGATCTTGGTGCTCAGCTTTTCACGCAGTGCGGTCAGGACACTCACCAACCGGCTCGCAAAGGTTGCGTCGGCGGACGACAATCTGGTCGAAGAGCTGCGACACATATCGATACGCACGTTCGATTCTTGGGCTTTCCGCATGCTGCGGCTGCTTGGTGATAATCCCGCAGGCCTTCTCGCCCGCACGCATGACGAAAACATCGCCGCCTTGACAGAAATGATCGTCGGGCCGGAACGCGATGACGTTCGGCAGCTCATTGGGAACCGGCGACACCTCATCGTCGACGAATTTCAGGATTTACCCGGTGTTCGGGGTGAGCTGGTCGTTGCACTCCTTGACCTGCTCGCACCGCCAGACGACGACAAGTTCGGTTTCACGATACTAGGCGATCCTGCGCAGGCAATCTACGGCTTTACAGCAAAGAACGCGAACGACAGGGCATTTCCCAGTCCTGCGGAATACTGGAACGGCATTATCGACCGTTATGGCGAAGGGATTTCGACGGTTCGGCTGTCCCATAACTACCGATCCGATCCACCGATCGCGCAGCTTGCCACCCGGTTGCGCACGGTCCTTCTCTCTGATGTTCCGGTTGATGAGAAGATCGGCGCGGTGAAGAGCGAGCTTGAGGCACTCCCCGAATGCAAAGCACTCGACATGGAATCCTTTCCGGTTGAGGCAGGGTCGGCGATCCTGGCACGCACCAATGGCGAGGCGCTCCGGGTTTTGACGAAGTTAATGGGGAAGGAACTCGTTGGCCCGGCCGTCTTGCATATGCGCGCCGCCGGTTTCGCCAGTCTTAGTCCCGCCTGGATCGCCGGCCTGCTCAGGCAAGTGAAGTCCCCGACGGTCATCCGTTCTCAGTTCGAAAGGATCTATACGCACCTTGGCACTCTTTGGGGTGAGGAAACCTGTCGCAGCCTGTCGCTTCCAACCAGCGAACTCTGCTGGACGAGGCTGACCCGAGCAGCGGGGGCGAGCGATGACGCGAGCGAATTCAGTATGAGCGAGCTACGGGACAGGCTTGGTTGGCCCGACGCATTTCCAGATGACATGCATGACACCACTGAGGGCCTTGTCATCTCGACTGTCCACCAGTCGAAAGGCATGGAATTCGATGACGTGACCGTTCTGGAGAAGACACCGCGGCGGAAAAACAACGGGCAGAATGATGATGCGCATGGTGACGAGGATGAGCCGGACATCGAGGAAGCCAATATCGGCTACGTCGCGGTGACGAGAGCCGGAAAGAGCCTCAATAGGCTTCCGGCGAAAAGCATTTATACGCCACCGACCTACCGCGATTTCCAGGACGGTCGCAGACGGCTTTGCACTTGGTGGAATCGCTGGATCAATCTCGAGATGGGACAGAACGGAGATATCAACCCCCTGGGGTTCGTCGATCCAGAACTCCTCGGTCGAGGCGGCGCGCTGGAACTCCAGCAGTACCTGCTGGAGAACGCTGACGCTTTGACGGGTCGAAAGGTGATCCTCTGCAAGGACCATTCGGCAAAGCACGTGCGCTGGAAAATCCATCTGCAGACCGACGAATTGGTGGGACGGTTGCTGGGCGTCACCAGTCCTCAGTTGACCTTCGACCTGTTGGATATCCTGCATTCGAAAGGGTATTCCTTGCCGTACAGGATAATGAATCTGCGCATATCGGGCGTAGGCACCATAACCTCATCGGTCGATCGCAGCCTGGATGCACCTGAGAGCGTTAGCCGTTTGTGGCTCGGTTTGAGCCTTTATGGAACAGGTGATTTCCAACCCTCTAAGACGAAAAAGGCTTAGACATGGCCCTGACCGATCTCCAGCAAAGGCAGGCACGGACTCGCGACGACCTCGTCGATCTTACTCGACGGCTCATTCTCGGGCCGCTTGAAACTGAGGAGACGATCGGTTCCGCACCTCTCGATACCTATCTTACGGGAATCTTGTGGCCAGAAGGCAATGTATTGCCTGAAATGGAGGATGAGGGGGAAGGCGCTGCGACGGTCGCCGGAGAGCCGGATGAGGGTGACGGGATTCCCGGTTATCGCGCCATCCGTCCGTGCTCGATTGGGATCACGTTCGCGGTGGACGCGGATAACGCGGTGACCATCGATCTCGACGATACGTCCAGGTATCGGCAGATTCAGCAGGAAGCCGAGGAACCGGGGGGGCGTCGGAGACGGGCCTGGGTCCGAGAGTATTTGGGATACACAGCACTTATACCGGCCGGGGTCGGCGGACAGTGGAACGTGACTGAATTTACTGACCGTGATGGTGAGCGCGTTGAGGACCACGGAATCCGTCTTCACGTGCGTCGCAGGATCATAGACAGGCAGCAGGTCATCACGGTCACGCTCATCAACAGCATGCACGAATCTGACGACGCCACCCGAGATGAGGTGTGCCTGTTCCAGACTGGTGTAAGGGTCCGTACCGCTGACGGGTCGCAGTCCATCCGTCCGCGTCCGGTCGTGGCGCAGTTTGGAGGAGATGAGGACGCGCAGTCGGCCCAACTCCTCTATCGCGGCTCGATGGAATTCGCGGTTGGGCATGGAGTGTCGGCGTCATGGGAGCCCGTCGACGGGGCCGGGACTTCGGGCGTCCGGACTGAATGGATGCCTGCCGCACATGTGAAAGGGATGAGTGCCGCGGGGCATGACCGGCTTGGCCATTTCAACGGTGCTTTCCCGTTGGCGCTGAATGCATCTTGGCTGGCCGGGTTCGATCAGCGTGAAGAAGTCGTGGCGGCACTTTCGGCTTTCATAGAAACCTATCGGAACTGGATAGCGGAGGAGCTGTCTGCCACGGTTTCGGACCTGAACCTCGAACATCACGAGATCGCACAGATCAATCTGGATCGATGCCTTCAGGTAGCGGCCAGAATGCAGCTAGGTATCCGAAAACTGGAAGATGATGACGATGCCTGGACGGCGTTCACGCTGGCGAACGAGGCTATGGACCGTCAGTCGAATTACGCTGCGAAAGGGGAGAAACGATCGCCGCTGCGCTGGCGCCCGTTCCAGCTGGCCTACTTCCTCCTGGTACTGCCCGGCCTCGTCGATCCAGATGAACCGGAAGCGGCAGCTGACTGCGTTGACCTTCTGTGGTTCCCCACCGGGGGCGGTAAGACCGAGGCTTATCTGGCTCTCACGGCTTTCGAGATACTTCTGAGGCGGTTGCGCGACGCAGACCGTCGCGGCGAAGGCGGTGTCGATGTCCTCATGCGTTATACGCTTCGTTTGCTGACCGTGCAGCAGTTCCAGCGCGCTGCTTCGTTGATCTGTGCCTGCGACACGCTGCGGCATGAGCGCTCGGACCTCGGCGAAGCGCCGATATCGCTCGGCCTATACGTCGGTGATGCCGCGACCCCGAACCGAGGGGCGGACGCCCGGGCTGCATTGGTTGAAGAATTGGACGGCCAGAAACCGCGCTCGACGCCCTGTCAGCTGCTCGACTGTCCCGTCTGCGGCGCAGCGTTGCCAGCCTCGTCCTATTCAATGAGTGGCGACGGCGATGCGATAATACTTTGCTGTGACAACTCCGAATGTGAACTGGATGGGCGGCAGATTCCGGTCCTGACCGTCGACGAATTCATCTACGCACACCCGCCGTCGCTCCTGATCGGAACGATCGACAAGTTCGCACAGCTACCCAAACGCAGCGACATGCGTTCCCTCTTCGGCCTCGACAGCGGGCTTCCACCAGGTCTGATCATCCAGGACGAACTTCATCTCATTTCCGGCCCCTTGGGATCGATGGCCGGTCTGTATGAAACGGTGATCGACATGCTGTGCACGCGTGAGGGCATCCGTCCCAAAGTGATCGGCTCAACTGCGACCATCGGTCAGGCCGCAAGGCAGGTCCGCGCTCTGTTTGACCGGGAGGTGGTTCAGTTTCCTCCGTCTGGCTTCGATGCCGGTGACTCGTTCTTCGCCGTTACCGACAAGGAGGGCCCCGACCGCCTCTATGTGGGCGTGTGCTCGGCGGGACGCAGCCCGAAGTTCGCACTGCAGACCGTAGTGGCTGCGTGCCTGCAGGCAGCTCAATCCCTGCGTAACGACGAGGCGCTCTCCGAAATTGATCCGTTCTGGACCGCAGTGTTGTATTTCAACAGCCTGCGCGAACTTGGCGGTGCCCATGTTCTTATGCAGGATGACGTTCCGCGACAGATGGCGTTCGTTTCGCGAAGGCTTGGTGGCGAAGCCAGATCGCTCGAAAGTGAACCGTCCGAGTTAAGCAGCCGAGTATCGTCGCGCGAACTGCCGGAGAAGCTGGCCCAGTTGGGTCTGACGCTTGATGAGAGCGAGGCCGATCCGTTCGGGGGTGCTCCGCAGGACACTGTACTCGCCTCGAACATGATTTCGGTCGGTGTCGATGTCCCTCGTCTCGGCTTGATGATCGTGAACGGCCAGCCAAAGACGACGGCGGAGTATATCCAGGCCAGCAGCCGTGTGGGCCGCGGGCTCCCTGGACTTGTGCTGACGGCATATAACTTCGGCCGCCCCCGGGACGCATCGCATTTCGAGCATTTCACCTCCTACCACTCCGCGTTGTATCGCGGCGTCGAAGCCAGCAGCGTGACGCCGTGGGCGCCCCGCGCGCGGGACAAAGCTTTGCATGCGGTAATCGCGGCAGCGGTCCGCCATCTGACAGATGGAATGGAGTCCGAAGGTGACGCAGCCGACTTCGACAGGTCCGACCCGAAGGTGATCGCCCTGCTGGAAACGATTTCAGTGCGGGCGGCGAGCGCCTCAGGCGGCAGCGAGGCGGCTGACACACTGGCCGACATCGAGGCGATCGTTCGGAAATGGTCGCAGCGTGGAAGCGATACCCGCGCGGCCGGGGGAAAGCTTCTCTACTGGGAGAGACGTGCACCGTTCGGAAAGACCCTGCCACATTTGATGACGTCCGCGGAAGAGGGACAGCATTACATGGGACTTGCATGGACGACGCCGAACTCGATGCGGGAGGTCGAACCTTCCACCGCATTCAGCCTCAAGAATTTCGGAGGAAGATAAATGTCACTTCGTTCCAGGACGCAGGGCGCGTCGTCCACGCCGGACCCGGTCGAGCCCCTTGGCACAGTGAGGCGTTCCCAGCTCATCTCGACCTACGGGATCGGAGCGATCATCGATCTTGAGAAGGGATCGTTCATGCCGATGGGGCTGGAGGATTGGGAATACGCCACCCGTCGACCGTCCCTAACTGTGCATGAGCCACGTCTCGAAGCTATGCTGGGTGTGGACCATTTCAGACTTGGTCCGATCGCGAAGAGCGTTCCGGGCTCGCGAGCCGTTGATGCCCGGTCTACCGCTCCTGCGGTGCGCTTCCCGGAGTGGCATGAGTGTCCCAAGTGTCACCGGATCGGAAGGGAGAACGAACCCTTCGAACTGGCCGACGACGGGAGCCGTCTCCGATGCCTCGCGCACAGCGGCAGGGCGGTCCACACCACCCCCGTACGTCTGGTAATCGCTTGCGAGAAAGGTCACCTTTCGGATTTTGCATGGCAGTGGTGGGCCCACCGTTCCCGCGATGAGGGGGTCTGTGACAACCCAAGCCTGTATCTGACCTCGCAGGGGCGCTCCGCCTCGCTGGGCGACCTTTCCGTCGAATGCCGGTCCTGCGCGACGGGTGATAAGCGGACATCGCAGTCGCTTGGCGGTTCGTTCGGTGCGGAAGCTCTCCGCGACTACAGCTGCAACGGGTTCAGACCATGGCTGCGGGACAGGCAGGACAATTGCGACGCCAGGGTGAGGACGCTTCAGCGCGGGGCCTCCAATATACACTTCCCGACCGTATGCTCGGCGCTCTCGATCCCGCCAGCATCGGAATCCGCTATGCAGATCGTCGATGAGATGCGCGACACCATGGATGCCGTTCCGGAGGAAACCATTCCAAAGATTCTGGAAGGGGTAGCGGGCAGGTACAACATAGCCGTGGAACCCCTGCTGGTTGCCTGGCGCAAGTTGAAGGACGCGCAGAGCGGACTGACTGGACTGACCGAGAAGGTCGCGCGTTCCGACGAATACGCAGCGTTGTCGGAGGACCGGAATGATCAGGCGCTCGGGAATGTGGTGCCGCAGTTCCGAAACGCCGTAGTCGAGCCGCATGTCACGCTGCGGCAATGGTTCGATCTGACAGGCGGTGTATCGCGGCTTCGAGAAGTCCGAGCGATCGCAGGTTTTACGAGGATGAACCTCTATCCCGTCCAGGCGGAGGACGTATCGGCCGCCATAGCGCAGGGTCACATCTCACCGCTTTCGAAGACCCCGCGCAACTGGTTGCCGGCTGCCGAGATCAGGGGAGAGGGGATATTTCTCCGTTTCGACACTGCTGCCGTGGACAGCTGGGTCGATGCCAATCCAGGCGTGACCCTGCGGGCTTCGCAGATTGATGAGGAAGGGGCGGAGGCAGCCGATCGTCGCGGTGGGGTCTGGGAACCGCACATCACCCCGCGTCTGCTTCTGGTACACAGCTTCGCACACGCCTTCATCAGGCAAATCTCGATCGAATGCGGATATTCGACCTCCGCACTGCGGGAGCGCCTCTATGTCTCTGAAGCAGAAGGGACGTCGCCGGCCACCAACGGTGTATTAGTGTATACTGGGTCCCCGGATTCCGAAGGCAGTCTTGGCGGCCTCGTCAGGTTGGCTGAACCAGATATGCTCAAGCCGCTGATCGACCGCACCCTGGCTGCCGCGCAGTGGTGCGGGAGCGATCCCGTCTGTTTGGAGACCGAACCGAGTCGTAATGGGGAGAGGCTGAACGGTGCAGCCTGTCACTGCTGCATGCTTCTGCCCGAGACAGCGTGTGAGAAATTCAACCGTGAGCTGGACCGCGCCGTACTTATCGGAGCTGCGGACGGGAGCTTCTCGGGCTTCTTCCAGACGGAGGGTAGGTAACATCGCGATACTTCTTCCTCAGGTGCCCAAAGACTGTCCCGGCGGTGAGCGGATGGTCTACGGAAAGATCGGCCTAGAACTTCCTGACGACTGGGTGGCGATCCACTCCCTCGGACTGCCCGGCCATGAGAAGAAGATCTGGGGCGAAGCCGATATCGTCGTCATCTCAAAGTTCGGCATCTTTTCGCTCGAAGTTAAGGGAGGAAAGGTTTCGTGTCGCGACGGCGTCTGGACGTTCCAGGGCGGCGGTTTCAAAAGCTACACCAAAAAGGAGGATCCCTGGACACAGTCCAAGACGGCCATGATGGCGGTGCGCACCGCGCTTCACAATGCGGATGCGGCGTTCAAGAACACGTTGTTCGGTTATGGCGTTGTTATGCCATACACGAGGTTCGACACATCCGGGGCTGAATTCCTGCCGGAAGTGCTGAACGACAGGCTCACCATCAGACAGGGGATGGATCAGTACATCGGGCGTCTGCACCGTTATTGGGACAGCGAATATCGCAGGAAGCACGGCCGTGAATATACCGGACTGTCTGCGGGTATGATCCTGAAGGCGCGGCAGGTTCTGCGTCCGGACCTCGAGACCACGCTCAGTCTCGGAGGCTGGCTGACCGGTGTCGAGGCGGAGCTGCTGCACCTCACGAATACACAGATCCGGATATCGAGAAGACTCGCGGCCAACCCACGCTCCATTGTCCGCGGATCCGCCGGTACCGGCAAATCTGTGCTAGCGCTTGATCGCGCGAGGCATCTTGCCGAAGACGGCAGACGGGTGCTGTATCTTTGTTTCAACCGGCTCCTTGCTGCTCATGTCCAGCGATCGCTCGGTGGGGAAACGGAATCGAGTCTGACAGCTTGGCATGCTCATGGCCTCTACGCGCACCTGATCGCCCGCGCTGGTCTGTCTGCCAAGCTTGAGGGTGCTGACAGCGAAGACCCTTCCTTCTATCCCCTTACTCTTCCCGAACTTGCCATCGACGCGATACTCTCGGGCGATTTCGAACCCTATGATGCCATCGTGATCGACGAGGCGCAGGACCTTCTGTCAGCTGTGCACCTCGACGTTTTCGATCTCCTTCTTGCACAGGGGCTCGACAACGGATGCTGGCACGTGTTCCTCGATCCGAAGCAGAACCTGTACCCGTCCGAAATCCAGGAGGCGGCCGAACAAAGGCTTATGTCGGGATATCCTGTTCTGGACAGGCTGGAGGAAAATTGCCGCAATACACGTCAGGTGGCGGCTCAGGCCTCCATCATTTCCGGTATAGATTTAGCAATCACTGGTGCCCTTTCTGGTCCCGAATGCGAGAACGTCGTTTATACCGGTAGTCGTGACGGGCGTGAGAAACTGGAAACCTTGATTGCCGAGATGTTTGATGGCGATGTGAGACCGGCGGATCTGGTAATCCTGTCCACCAGACGGTTCGAAAACTCGCTTATTGCCGGGATGGATAGCATCGCGGGACGACAGGTCTTCGACCTAGGTTCAGGCAGGGTGCCGAGTGCCAGAGACATAGCCTTTTCGACGATGCATGGTTTCAAGGGGCTCGAGCGCAACGTCGTCATCGCAATAGACATGGCTGAAATTGGCGATGATCAGCGGTCCATGTTGCATTATGCCGGACTTTCGCGCGCCAAATCCCTACTGCGAACATTCATTCCCCAGGCGTCCTTGCGCAGGTATGACCGCCAGGCCGAACGCTATGGGGCACGGATCGCCGACAGGTGATTGCAATCACCTGGGTTGTGGTGCATAATTATGCAAATTGGTGTACTGCATTGATTGAAGGGATAATTGCGTTGGCGGCAAAAACCATTAGAACCTCCGTGATGCTGCCCGAGAAGCTGCACCGACAGGTGCAGGCGATCTCCCTGGCGAATGACGTATCGGTCGCATGGGTCGTACGTCAGGCGGTCGCAAATTTCGTAAGCGAACAGAGCGGACAGGTGGAACTTCCACTGGGTTTGGATCACCGCTGAGATGGACACTGTCGCGATCACACGTAAGATACGACGCATGCATGCCGGAGGAAAACTCCGCGTGCTGGATCTGTTTTCGGGATGTGGGGGGCTTTCGCTCGGCTTTTCCGCAGCCGGTTTCCAAATCGCGGGAGCGGTCGAGCAGGATCCAGCTGCGGCGCGGTCCCATGGTCTGAATTTCCACGGCGGCGACGAAAAGCACTGTACCGCTCATGACATAACGGAGGTTTCGCCCGCTGAACTAACTGCCCATCTCGGTTTGGGTGAGGCCGGGGAGGCGTTCGACGTTCTGGTCGGCGGACCCCCATGCCAGGCATTCGCCCGCGTCGGCCGCTCAAAGCTGCGCGAGGTCGCCGAACATCCCGAAGCCTTCCGCCATGACCCGCGGGCGCGGCTTTACATAGAATACCTCCATTACGTCGACACCTGCTCCCCCCTGGCCGTGGTGATGGAGAACGTGCCCGACATGTTGAATCACGGTGGGCACAATATCGCGGCTGAGATAGGGGAGATTCTCGCCGCTAAGGGTTATACGGTGCGTTACACGCTGCTGAATGCTGCGTTCTATGGCGTGCCGCAGATGCGCGAGCGCATGTTCCTCATTGCCATCCGCTCCGAGATCGCGGACGATGTCGAACTGCCCGAACCGACGAATTGGATCGATCTGCCACCGGGCTATGCCGGATCTCGTGCGGTGGCGCTGAAACTGGCACTTGCGGATGATGATCCTGCGCTGACCAATGGCTACCTTGCCCCGCCTGCGACCTCCCGTGACATGCCCGCAGCGGTCACGGCCCATCAGGCTATCGGCGATCTACCTGCCCTCGATGCAAGAGCTATGCTGGCTTCGGGAAGCCTGACGCGGGGCGCGCGCCGGTTCGATATCTCGGTTCCTTATATTCGTAGAGGCAGGGCATCTGATTACGCCGCTTCGATGCGGCAGTGGCCGGGGTTCGAGGGTTCCTCGTCCTTGAAAGATCATGTGATCCGTTATCTACCCCGGGACTACCGTATCTTCGCTGGTCTGAAGCCCGGCGATCAGTATCCGCAGGCCCATGAATATGCGCTGAGCCTGTTCAAGGCCCAGGTCTCTCGCGTCCGCGCCGCAGGAACTCAGCTCAGGGTGGGATCGGCGGCCTGGGAAGCTTTGAAGGCCGAATACGTGCCACCGTACGACGTGCGGAAGTTCCCAAACAAGTGGAGGAAGATGGAAAGCGACAGTCCGGCAAGGACGCTGCTGGCGCATCTCGGCAAGGACGGGTACAGCCATATTCATTACGACAGCAGTCAGGCGAGACCAATATCGGTGCGTGAGGCGGCTAGGCTTCAGTCCTTCCCGGACGGTTTTGTATTTGCAGGCACCATGAATCCCGCATTCCGGCAGATCGGGAATGCCGTACCGCCGCTTCTGGCCAGAGCGGTCGGAAAGGCCCTATGGCATCAGCTTACCGGGGCCGCCTCTGAAGCTGACGATCTGCCACTGTTTTCCGCGGTAGGTGCACAGTGAGCGATATGGGTGCCGAAACAATCATCGTCCGGTCGCTGACGGATTCCGATTTCGGCATTTTCACAGCGCACCGTAAGAGCACGCGAAGCAAACAGCGCGCGATTGCCGTCACAAGCCCGATCGCCCGTACACTTCTGAGCAGCCAGCTCTATGACAGTGGCGGAACCGAAATGGATGTAATTTGCGCTTATGGCGGGATATTTAATCGTGAACGCCGTCACCTAGGCAAGGTCGGTAAGAACTGGCGGCTCGGTGGACGGAAGCTTGAGGGAAGCAGGTTCGGATTCCTCGACAGTAAAGACTTTGTGGTCATCCGTTCCGTTCGTGACAACGACGGATCGCGCCCGGTTCTAATGACGTTCGTGGGTAGACAGATGGAACGGCTGCTGCATGCTGGGATCGGTGCGAGTATCGGTCCGCAATTCAGGGACAGTGTGGCGTTGATCGACAGTAAAAACGATCTGTTCCCCGCCCTCGCTGGTATATTTGCCTCTGTCCCTCCCGGCGTTTTGCTGACTGATCAGGCTATAACAGTTTTTGGAGATGACGACTTGGCGCTTCATTCCACCGGTTCGGATGGCTGACACACTGACGCCGGAACAGCGGCATCTGAATATGAGCAGGATCCGATCCGCGGATACCAAGCCCGAAATGCTGATACGCCGGATGCTTCATGGGCGCGGGTTTCGGTATCGACTTCACCGAAGCGCTCTACCCGGCACCCCCGACATCGTCCTACCCCGCTACAACGCGGTTGTCATGATACACGGATGTTTTTGGCACGGGCATAGATGCCATTTATTCAGCCTGCCGAAAACGCACACCGAATTTTGGGCAGGTAAGATCGCCGTCAACCAGGAGCGGGACCAAAAAGCCGAGTATGACCTCCGGAAATTGGGCTGGAGGGTTGCTTGTATCTGGGAATGCGCACTTCGCGGCAGAAAGAAGCAGGATCGCGTATTTGTCACTGATAAATTGAGCGAGTTCGTAAACAGCGCAGAAAACCGCCTGGAAATCTATGGCAGGCGGAGCGATAGCTAAGGCCACGGCTCGCAACCGGTCACGGTATCCGTCTTTGGCGGTTCAGTGTGGCGACGTCAGCAAACTTGCTCACAATTGTCGCCGCTATCACCGAATTATCTGAGCACTGTTCGGGGAAACAGGCGAGGTAGGACCTTCGTTTGGGCGAATTTCCGGCAATTTCTACAAAGCCTTTTCATAGTTATCAACTCTTACGAAGTACTATGCAGGCCTTACGCCTCTGCTTGAAAAAGCAAGTTGAGATGGCTGCGATCCCCTGCAACCACATCAAATTTCGATGAATGGTCAGTGCGTGCGTTAAAAGCCGTCCGCCTATGCGCTACTAACCGTCGTATTTGACAGGCAATGTACAATTAGCCGTTAAATATGGCCCTTAGGATAACATTGTCGTTTTCGAAATGCGCGTTCGATTCTTGGGATGAACAAGGTGTATTCTATCCTGTCGGCCTCGATTCAATGAGCATCTGCTCGATCGCGCTCTGCCGGGATTGGCGATCCAGCGTGTAGGTGTTGCGCCTGAACTCTGCGCCTTCCAGAAGGGCTTTTACATAACCAGCCACCGTATCTGCAGCCATGATCAGCGTTGAGTCGAGCGTGTGGACATATTTGCTGGTTACCGACCCTTTCGCGTGACCGATCAGCGCAGCAATCGTAATTTCCGTGAAGCCGAGATCGTTGGCCATGCTGGCGAAGCTGTGCCGTAATACGTGAGGCGTCACATCCCAGAGGGGCGTGTCCTTGAAGAGCTTCTTCCAGCTTTGGGGGAAATTACCGACTGCATTGTCGATGTCCTGGCCGGGAAATACATAGGTTCCCGTTCGGTGCGGGCGTTCCTTCTCCAGATATTCCACGACCGGCAATCCGACAGGGCGAACCGTGGCGCCTTCCTTGCTGTCGGCCAAACGCAGGCAGCTTCCTTCGAGATCGACAGCGCTCCATTTGAGGTTGACGATTTCACCGCGCCGACAGCCTGTCAGCGCGATAAGTCTGAGGATGTCAGCGTGTATCCGGAGTTGGTTGCTGCGGCATCCCTGCCGGAGAATGTCGCCCAGCGTCCGATACTCGGATTCGCTGAGCCGTCGGTCCCGCACCTTGTATTTCGGTTTGCGCAGTCCGTGCGTCGGGTTGTGCTCAATAATACCAGCCTCGACGGCATAGGAGAAGACGCCGCCGAGAAGCCCCATCGTCCGGATCGCTGTTCCGGGGCCGCCGCGGACTATGGCTTTCCCGCGAAGCTTTTCGGTTTTCACGGTGACCCGCGTCTTGCCAGCGATGATGTCCTTCATCAGATTATTCATGTCCGGCTTGGTGATGTCTTGCACGCGCCGTGTCCCGAGAAGGGGAACGATGTGCCGCCGGAGACGGCCCACGTCTGTCGCAATGGTTGTTTCTTTTTTGGGGCGGCCGCCTTTGCCGAGAATGAGCCCAGCTTCCATATCCGCGATGTACTGCTCACAAAGCTGCTTGATGGTGAGCGCTTTACGTTCTTCCTCACGTTCTTCCGCAGGATCACCGCCATGTGCTGCCCGCCCGAGCAGGGCCTTCGCCTCGCGCCGCGCGGTTTCCGGCGTCCACAGGCCCTGAAGGCCGATGGTATAGCGGCGGGACCGTCCTCGGGATCGGTACTGGACGATGTAGCTGCGCTTGCCAGAGGGGTATATGCGAAGGCCAAAGCCTGGAAATTCATCGTCCCAGACGACGTGGCCTTTGCTCTGCGGCTCGACCGCTTCCACAAACCGTTTGGTGAGTTTCGCCATGCTCCTGTTCCCTGCCGAGCCCTGATTTCACGTAAGCACCACGCAAGCACGCGGACGGAAACCAAGGCGTATTCTCGGATAGAGGTTTCGGAGAGACGATCAGAAAAGTCGAGTGATTACAGTCTGATATCGTGCTCTGGCGTACCCTATCGTGCACTTCGGATAGGTCCTTAAACCAGCTCCGAAGGCAGAGGTCACTGGTTCGAATCCAGTCGGGTGCACCATTATTTTCAAAGACTTAGTATTGACCATCTCACTCAGTATGGAAAACATGGGTGAGATATTGCTCTAACAGTGTCTTGCTAGATCATTCGCAAATGAATTATGGAAAATCTTTCGAAGACACGCTTGCCGACCATCTCACCGCCAGAGAAATTGCTGATACCAAACAGATGTTGCGTCTGATCATCGACTTGTCGGGAAAAGACGTACCGATTTCATGCCCCCCCCTGAGTTCCGATCTCGAAATTTTCCTTTCAGGGTTTAAGTATATCTAGCCCTTGTCCGCCATAATGCCCTTGGCCAAAATGCCATTGGCGATGTCGGCGATCTGGACCGCAGATTTTTCTTCGCTCCAGATACCATAGCGCATGCCAAGAAAGACGTTCATGCCCATGATCGCCCAGGCATGGGCCTCTTCCAGTTCGCCTCGGAAATCACCGGCTGCGGTACCTTCCTGCAAGCGTTCGAAAATGCGTTTGGCGGTTTCTTCATAATGTGAGCGATAGCTTTGCGGATCGACAAATTCTGCTTCGTCGATGATCCGGTAGATTTCCTTATGCTCTCGGGCGAAGGTCATGAACGCTTCCAGCGCCTGCTTTTCCCGTTCCAGCGCATCCTGCCATTCGGTCATCGCGCCTGCAGCGTGGCTCTTCACCCGCGCGCTCATATCCTTGACCAGCGCGCTGAACAGCTCGTCCTTGGAATCGAAATAGGTGTAGAAACTGCCGAGAGCCGTCCCTGCCCGCTGGGTAATCCCGGTGATTGAGGCTTCGTGGAAGCCCTTCTCGCCAAATTCCAGCGCCGCAGCGTCGAGCAATTTGCGCTTGGTCTTCAGCCCGCGCGCAGTGCGCGGCTGTTTGTCTTTAGACTCAGTATGTTCGCTATATTCAGTGGCCATAATGTCACGGCTAACCGCATTTAACCGGATAAGCAAATTTCTAAGTTGAATAATGGTTCAACTTTCAATATAGGCCGCTCGACGACCTGGAATTGCCAGGCACAGATTCAAGGAGGATGCTTTCATGAAATTCCAGCACACCGTTAGCTATGCAGCGATCATCACAGGTCTTGCGGGCGGATTAATCGCTCCTGCCACCGTAAATGCCCAGACCAGCGAGTCGGCTGATCAGAGCTCCGATGACGGCTTTATCGTCGTTACTGCCCGTCGCCGGGAAGAACGGCAGATTGACGTTCCGATCGCGATTACCTCTTTCTCGGCGGAAAAACTGGCGCAGCAGGGTGCAATCGATATTACCGATATCGGCCAGACCACGCCCAACACCACATTGGAACCGTCTCGCGGTACCAACTCGACTCTCTCGGCCTTCATCCGCGGCATTGGCCAGCAGGATCCGGTTTCGGGTTTTGAGCAGGGCGT
>TARA_R110000824_G_scaffold6209_1_pt1 | contig 26899 bp, 10 predicted proteins | sample TARA_R110000824 | Tara Oceans TARA_R110000824 (sample SAMEA4397747) | marine metagenome | biome: Polar Biome; feature: [MES] marine water layer (ENVO:01000295) within the mesopelagic zone...; material: water (ENVO:00002006), including particulate matter (ENVO:01000060) such as......
CCAACTGTATTCACTCCACCAGCATCACCACCAACCATACCAAAACTCTCCATTAAGACAACAAGCTCTTTAAGGTCTGCAACTTTTTTCTCATACTCTTTGATTAGGTGTTGCTTGTAAACTGTCTCTTCTGTTAAAGGTACCTGTAGCTGTTGCTTAGGCACAGACTTTTTTGGTTTGGGGGCTCTCTCTTCAACTATGATGCCCGCTTTTGACCAAAGCCCTTCAGAGACCATCTGATCAGCAAAAGCATCAGAGACCACCACTTCGGAGACATCAGGTGCTTGGGAGGACTGGGCAGCAGCAAACTGCACAGGGGTCCCCTTTTGCGAATCTTCTTCAAGAATGCCTTGCGCGAACGCAGCGATATCAGCTTCGTTCATTACTCTTCTTCGTCTTCTTCGTCTTCTTCACAGCCCTCGCCACCCTCATTGAGTTGCTCATAGGCTTCATCAAAAACATCAAGCATGCTCAATGCATGCTCCATAAGAGATTCGTCATCTAAGTTATCAAGAACTACCTGAAGATCATTAAGATCAAAAGTAAGATCTTCCTCAGCTTGCTCTAAACCATGGGGTTCCTCATATTCATTAGCAACACCAGCTTCATACTCAGGTACAGTACCAATCTCACTCTCATTCTCTGAAGACTCATTTACATTCGTTCTCTTTACAACATTAATTTTTGCTTTTTGCCAGTGGGAACTCTCAAGGATTGCGTCAACAAAATCTTGATCTACATTTTGATTAAAATTCATTTTTATTCTCCATAAATTTCATACTAAGGGTAAAAACCCTCTACGAGTATGTACTAACATATAGTGTTTTATAGTAAAAAAAAATTTTTTTGCATAGATCAGAGTGATGGATTAAAACCCCCTGGATCTGGAGGGCCTCCAGGAGAGGGTGTTGGAGTAGATGCAGGAGCCCTCTTAGCGGATACTTTAGGAGCATCAGTATTGTCAGGCAATAAAACAGGAGGGGCATTACTAATATTTGAAACTTCTTTTACGGGAACAAAATAAGTTTCATTTACCGTTTTATCCTCAGTTATTAAATTCTGTGCAAGCCTCGCCCGAAAAGAGTACGCTCCTTCTTGATCAAAACCAAAAGACCGATAAATACTTGGCTTTAACCTAGAGTATAAATCATAAATAGTTATCGAATCTCTATTTGTTAGTGAGTAAACTGTTTTTATTTTATTTATTTCAGCCAAAGCTTCTCCTGTAGGCAACACCTTCCTAGGCAAGGATTCAGTCCCCTCTGTATATTTTTTAATAGCATTAACCGCCGCAGTATCAAAAACATACTTCACCTTCTCCTGATAAATAATATTATTCTCAATATCTAAATCAAAATTAATGCTATCTGTAGATGTATACTCTGTCTTTAAATACACAGGCTTAAACTCCTGGTTTTTATTTTTTCTTGTAAAGGGGGATACTTTTAATGTAGCTCGTCTAGTATTAAAATCAACTAGCTTGGATCTTTTGTGAGAGAAAACATTCTCAGTTCTATCGCTAGGAATAATTAAAATATGCTGCGGCAACTGTCGAATTAAAATAAGATTGTCTGGTGTATTAGAAAAATTATTTAACGTGAGATCTTTCCAGGTTAAGGTTCCTGTTTTTGTTTTCTCTAAGTGATTAAACAACATATCATCATGTCGTAAATAAACAACCACATTAGGGAACGCATTGTTTTTAACGTAATCATCTATCCCCGTAGTGGTATAGTCATACACAGCCTTAGTTTTTCTACTAAACAGCGTATCTCCATCTGAAGGCATATTGGGAAGATCTTCAATCGTATCCTTGTTTAATTTTAGAAAATAATACTCTGCCCTGGCGCTAGTTGTGTCAACATTATACTCCACCAAATCTGAGGTATCGGAACTACAGTCTAAACTCATATGAAAATCTTCACCAGCTAAAACTGCCGCCTGGGATATCACTTCTGGCCCTAGTACTTTTGCTTTTTTTATATCAGAATATACTGTTAAACGATCATCCCCACCGACAGTATCAGCTAAAAAGAAATCTCCGTTCTGCATTTCTAAAGTATGTGAGGTTCCTGTTGAATCAAAAACAGTTATTTTGTCGCTATTTGGGATATAAACAGGTGTATCTACTCCTTCGGACGTAGAAAAGATAATATTTTTATTGAGGTCTTCTGAGAGAGGCTTCCAATTAATTAATTTATTTTTAAGAACAACTCCGTAATCGTTTGGGTTTATAGATACGCAATTCTGTAATATGAGGTTGAGTGCATTATAATTATCAACACCTAGCTTATTCGTTTTTTCTATTGAAGTAGTACTTAAATCTTCTTGTGACAAAGCTACAAAATCTTCTTCAGAAAAGTATATCTCATTCCTGATTAATCCTTGAGCCATACTTGAAATAAAATCATTTTCTAGAGGAGCCCCATCTAAAGACAGTTTACCCTCTAAAGAGGTTTTTATATTATCGCTTAAACTATTTTTTAATTTTTTATGGGTAAAAGCACTGTATAAATAATCAGAATCTTTACTTCCTGCATTAACATCTAAAATACCCTTAACTGTCTCATCAACTACTGTTCCAAAAATTGATTTCTTAACAAAAGGTAACCCTAAAAAATTGATTTGTTTTGATGCCCTATAAAAAGTATAATTAGGATTGGTAATTCCATTACTGTAAGTAGTAGTTTGTCTTTTTTTTGCCTCTGCTTGTGGGCTTATTGGTACAGAAACACTCCTATGATGGGCTCGTTTTCCTGGAGCCTCTAAAGATCCAAAGGTTCTTCGTGAAGAAGTTACGGGTTGTCTACTCAGGCCCTTAGGTATTTTAATTTTAGTACCCGTAAGACCATTAATTACGGTCGTAAAATTCTCAGGACTTCCACCAGTCCCTGGCCCATCAGACAATAAGACGGTTAGTGAATATGAATAAGTCTGACCATCTGAATCAGCAACTTCAATATCAACAGCTACAGGGCTTAACCCAGGATCAAAAGAATTCTCCAAAGGTCTGAAAATAATATTTCCTGTACTATTATCTGATTCAACTCCATTAAACGAAAATTCCGTCCATCCATAAGTCTCGTCCCCATCATCATAAGTAGGAGGATTTCCTACACTATCACGAACCCAAATGTGATTAACCACTGACCCAACAGGCCAATCCGTAGGTTGAAGGGTATAAATAGATTCTAAACTAGAATCATTAATAGTTATTGTAACTGCCTCCCCCTCATCATATCCTGGGGAACCCCCAACAAACTCAACTAGATCTAGTGGGATTCCAATCTGAATTAGATCATCCTCTCCAGAAAAACCAGGCTTAGGAGCTATAGGAATTCTCAACGCCAACAGGGGGCTTGACGGACCAATTCCTTCCAAATCTATAATCGTTGATCTAGCTTCCAGTGTTCCCCCTGGCTGTATATTAAAATTATCATCAGTGTAGCCTGCATCATCATCATAAGCAGGTGGAGGGGTTAAAGTTGGGGTGTCCGTTATTTCATAATCCCCCAAAAACCAAGTCTCTGGAGTTAAAGTATGTATAACCTCTTTTTCTACTGGAGTATTGTATTGAACTATAAGGTCCCCTTTGTAGGTAATATCAGGCTCTTCAGCTTCAGGGACATCAACATCAACAATGGTAGCAGGAACACTAATATATTCTTGTGTTCTATACCACTCATTATACTCACCTGTATCATCAAAAAGGAAGTTAACAAGCCAAACGACTTCAAACAGAGGTGAATTAGGTGATCCAATTAGTAAGCTATCCAATAATCCAGTGTTTGCCGCATAAAAAGACAGTGCTTCGGGCGAGGTTGGTATAGTAACCTCTATGGTTGGATTATAAACAAAGTTGTCTTCAGAGTCTATCGTTGGGTTATCAAGCCCATAAATACGCGCACTAAAACCTTCAGGGCAATCAGGAAGGTTTAATAAATCCCCTGTAATAGGCATGGATACCTCGGTTATTCCCCCCTCTAAAGGATTAGTGGGGTCATAGAAAACAATAACAGTATCAGCGGTTGAGATAGGAATAGGCTCGCACTTAACAACAATTACGGTTGAAAGTGGAGGATCATCCACTGGGATGAACATCCTATCAGGAAGGTCAATAAAAGGCTCCCCTGGGAGTGGTGGTCCCCCTCCCCCATTTCCAGGAGGGGGGATCTTGTCTCGGGGCTCATCGGGCTGGCTTGTAATATCAGGTTGGTCAACAAAAGTAACCCCAGGAGGTAGCCCCCCAGGAGGCTCTTCATTTCCCCCTTCTCCTGGTTGCGCTGTGGTGCAATCTTGAAAGCGAACCATCAGTGTCTTCTCTACCTAATAGAAGCTTCTGACCCGTCCAAATTCTGCTCTCGAATAAGTCTGATCCCACCACTAAGACCAAAACCATTACTAGTGCCAGAACTAATGGTGACAGTAAAGGCAACAGATCTTTTTATATCTATGTCCATAATAGTTTTATAACTTAGGTGTCCGTGAACAGTGTCTGAGCCACCCGATGATACGTTCGGTTCCCCGATCCTTTCTCCATCAAGCCGCTGTTCCCCTGGCGAGGGGGCTAGTTTTTCGTTAGTCGCAACATCAACCACCTCAAGCCAAAAGGTCTTACTTGCATCCTGCTGTCTAGTATCCCAAATACTTAGATCAAAGTCTAAGCTATACCTCCCAGGGATAAGCTCTACCTCAACCCCACCATTTGCGGGAGCACTAATAGCTGAAGTAGTTGTATATTCAGCAAAAGCCTCAGGCCAGTTCTCTGCTAAACCACAATTAATATTTTTTGCATCATATAATGGACATTTAAAGCCCACATCATTCGAATCTGCTAGGTAATTTTGACCAGCTATCCATGGTTGATGTATAGTCGATGTGAATTGGGGTTTAGGTACAACAGCAAAATTATCTAATTGACCAGTAATATCACCAGCAATAGTATTTACATACTTCATAATAAAATCTCTCATAGATTCAAGGCTATTATAAAGTTCGTATTTTCCTGCGGCTGGATTAGCCAGGGATAAAGGTGGGTTAGCAGCACCAACCCCAGCCCGTTCATTATATGTTAATTCAGCAGTTCTAAGGAAAGGACGGATATCAATAATATCATCTATCGTAATAACAGTACTATTCCTTTTAACAATTACATAACACAAAGGAAGAACCGTTTGTCCTAAAGTGGCTAAACGTGAGTCAGCAGCATTTTCAGATAAAATAGGCGCTAAGTTTAAAAGATCATCAGGAGAAGGGAAATTATTTCCTGTGTCTCTCCCTTCTCCAAAAGGAGTGTTATTAGACCCCAACTGATCAGAAAGAGGGGACTGAATGCTTAAATCTGCAAACTCAGATAATTGCTGTTGTGTGCTGTAATATTGATCTGGATTGTTCCTTTGTATATCCCAAGCTGCTGTCCCAATAAAAGTTGGGTTGTTAATTATATCGTAGGCAGGACCTCCTTGTAGACTCTTAGTGACTAAAATCGAACCCGCCCCTTTAACAACACCTAAAATTGGCTTTGTTATCTTTTCAGGTCCACCTCCAATATCTTTAACAATATGTGATTCTGGGCTGTCCGCAGGATGAGAGTACATAAATACTAAATCTATTCTAACCTGTGGGTCGTATGCGTCATTGGTATCAATATAATCAGAATCATTAAATGGGGGGATGGTTATTGATAATTGATCAATAGAGTTAACCACTGCGGTTCTAAAAACTCCCTTCCATCTTCTACAAAAATCAACCGATAACTGCTGAAGATCAGGAGAGTAAGGCTCATCATTAAGCACATTACTTTTTTGTTGCCATACCGCTGCTTTAATTTTTGGTAGCATAGCTATAGTTAAACTTCCCGTTGATAAAAAGGTAGGGTCTAAGACTGTGTTTAAAGTAAACGGACCACCAGGAACAGAAGCGGAATCAATTGGAGGCTCAGTTACGAACAAAGAAGCGTGGTGTTGATAATGATCATATAACCCATTATTATATAATAATTGATTAGTCTCAGAACTTACTAAAGCAGAAAATAAAGAATCATTTAGAAAAACCGATGGAGTTCTATAAATAGGGCTCCGCGCTAAATCTATATCGGTAACACCCTCAGCAAAAGTTGCCCACGAAGATTCAGGGGTTGAAGTATAAGCATCATTTATTCTAGATGTAAACTTCCCTGGCCTAACATACAAAACTCTATCAGAGTTGGTTACAAATGGTTGTAAATCAGTTATCTTAGACAAAGGGATTCCTGTAACATCAGTATCAATCCCCATGATCTGATCTTTTAACCACAAGCAGTTCTCATGAAGCTGCTTAATGGGAATATTATCTACCTCATAAAAGTAAGGGTCATTAGCCTTGTAATATCGAGGAGGATCCGTGAACCTATAAGGAGAGTCTACAAAAGTAAACGCTGAGTCCATTGATGCGTTTGTTAAATTAATAACATTTGATCCTCCATTACCCCCTCCGTTTGAGTCATCGCCATAGGCGTTCATAAAAACATTAAAGTTATTAAAATAATTCATCATATACTCCTATCTAAATCGAACATGTTAATTGATTTGAGTCCTGCTCCTTGTCCATATGTAGCCCCACCATTGCCTGGGTTCCCGACTCCACCCCAATGAGTTGTGGATTTATAGATAGATACATTAGGCGAGGCTCTTCCTGCGATTGGAGGCGCGGCACAGTTCTTAGCATTTGCAAAAACATCAGCCGCTCCCTCATCCAAATAAACATTTGTTCCTCTATCAGGAGCTATAACCGAGGAGGGGAAATAATATCCAGATGCTTCGGCTTTTTGCCCTGAATACCCATATCTTGTGGTATAGTGTAAAAGACCCATGTTAGTTGAGGTAACATCGTGAATGCCGCTTGGAACCCCAATATTGCCAGAAAGATTATATCCTTGCGCTAAATGCTGCATAGGTCTTGTGTCGCCTGTCGCAAAATCATCCCTTCCTGTAGTAGGGTTAGTCGCAGAAACATACCCCACATATCTCAACATAGGATTAACACTGAAGAATAATCTAAAAGGCCCCTTATTTAAGAAAGATGAGTGTGGGAAATCTTTTACATCACTTGTATACACTTTATTTATGGCGCTCATTTCTACCGTCATGAAAGCAGATGCGTCATTGAAACCTAAGCCATAACGATCACAGACACTAAGGGTTGAGGTGTCTGGTGTAGAGCTTAATGCACCGTATGCAATGGCAGATCCATCCTTCCAATCACGATGCCCTCCACCCCCCTCGGAGTTTCCACTAAGGAAGGTAGATCTAGGACCATGATAAGGTGTGGCAGAGGGGGTTGCAGCACTCACGGCTAAATGGGAAGCATAGAGCTTAGAGGTATCGCCTATATTCCATATCCTAAGTTGGTTACAACCTCCTGCGGTTGAACTTGCATCGAAATAGGTCCCATCAGCTAAAGTATATCCCGTTAGGAAGTGAACGCTATTCGCTTTTACTATACTATTCCCAAACGCTTGTACACACATTCCTCCCGTTGATAGGGTGCTTTGTATAGTAGCCGATGCCGTACTAGTAAAAGGATTAGTTAATAGGTAATTATATGCAATTTTACCACCAGTAGCGGTTTGAATAAGCTGGTCATGTTCGGCTGCTGTCATAACATCAGAATCTAAATCAACGTCTGCCAAATTAACATCTATATGGTTTGTAGCATAAGATGCTAAAGCAGCGTTAGGATAAAACTGCATAGACCCTGCACTAACGAATTTTGCTATATTAGAATCATTAAAATCACTATTAGGAATAGCGCATACTGTATTAGGACTTCCTAAGCTCTCCATGATCAGTTGAGAATTATTCACAGCCGCAGCACAAGTTTTTCCTGTGGAGTGTAATTCAACAGATGTATGGTTCCCTTTGTTTAGTAAATTAAACCCAGTAACATCTAAATTTTGATCCAATCTCTTATGCGGAACAAACTCTACCACTGAATCATTTTCACTAAGAACACAGGTCCCAAACTGAACAATTGAGGTAGGTCCTCGGAAAGAGACCTTAGAAGAATTTTCTGCACAAACCCCCGCCACATTCTCGGAATCTCCAAAGTCTGGGGATCCCACGATGATAGTAGCCCCTTTAACAGTCCCCATGAAATTAACCTGAGAAGAGTTAGAAGCTTTTAGAGCAGCACCTCTTAAACCTGAAGTCGTATTGCTTAAGGAACTAGTATGAATCCTTGCGTGAACCAAATCGGCTTTGGATCGGTTCACGGAGATAGCGGGTATAGAGCCATACAGTTCTCCGTGAGAATCGTCAAACCGTAATGCTCCAAATTTATTAGGAATATTAATAGTAGAGACATCCAGATAGGGACTAAACTCACTGCTATTATTTAAGTTCAGGTGACACCCATTTCTATGGAAGAATGTTTGTGCCATTCTATTAGAATCTTTATCCAAAGAGTAGTCTCTTCTTACTAAACTATTGTTATATTTTATTACAGAGTTATCTGCTGTTATACCATTTATGGTATGATTCTCAACCGTTAATCTGTCAGTCGATAGGTAAGAATTCTTTAAATTCAAACCTGTCTTATTGTTGTAAACATCTAAATTACCGCTTACTTCTATATTTGAATTTTTTGCTTCTATCCCAACTACGTTATAAGCAACAGCGATGGTCGTATCGTTCATTGTTGTGTAGGGCCTGCTTTGGCCTCCAACAAACGTACTATTTTCTAGTAGTATTCCTGTATCATGGTTTTGAATATTAAAGAAATAATCACTTCCAGAGGCATAAGTTGGGTCTATCTTTGCATCCACCCTACTATTAATTAGGTGAAGCCCAATAGTCTTTCTACTATTCCTAGTTTCTCCAGGGTCATCAGTGCCTACTTCATAGTTTCTATTTGCAACAAAGCCCCGTGTTAATTTAACGTCTGAGTTAATAAATTTAGCCCCAACCTCTTTATTCCTTGTTACGGAACAATTTTCAATATATGGGTTGGAGTTTATAACGGTGATACCTATATCATTCTTATAAGTACTATTTTTAAAGACAGTACCTCCTCCACTAACACCATCAACACAGAATCCACGCAAATACAGTGGCCCATTACAATTCTCTATAAGAACGGAAGAAACAGAATTAGCATAGGTAAAACCTGTCATCTGCCTATCAAAAGTAGATGTAGGCTTAGATCTCTGAATAATCGCTTCTGTGTCTTGTCGGAAAGATGATACATCTAATGAAGAACAGGAACCATCTCTAACATTATTTGTAGCTCCATAAGAGAAGTTTTCATAATTAAGAAAAGAAAATGTTGCGGATAACTGGGTGTCCATGTTGAGGAAATTAGCATGGGAATTCGCTCCCACATCTACAAACCCATAGTATAGTCTACTATTACGACTTCTGTTTTTAGCAAAGTTAATAGATTGAGCGAAAGTTCTATTATAATGTTGTACAAAAAGGGAAGAACAATTAGCGGAAATTGATAACGCAGAGGTGTTAAGTATGGTAGAACTTAAATCAACAGACGATATTTCAGTTACGAAGTCTCTATCTCTTGCTGCCGTAAGACTTGAAGCATTCCCAAGGGCAGATGCATTAACATGGGTAACCCCATTTCCTCGACCCGAATATATTTTTGCAAAACCCCTATTAATAATCTCTAAAACACCCGCACCCTCTACTCTAATATCCTTTAACTTTAAACCACCTAAATGCCCGCTAACAGCAACTTCAATAAGAGTAGGGGTTCTAATTACTTGAGGTAGAGAATCAATTGCATCCTGTAAAGATGTGAATATATTACGATTATTGGGATCAGATGTCCCAGAAACAACTAAAGGCATCCCGTTTAGTGAAGAGGTAAAGTAACCTGTAGCTTTTTCCCAAAGGCCAAAAGTCCTTTCTTCTAGATCGTAGATAGGTTGATTATCTTGCTCCCAATTGTAAAAAGATTGGCTATCAAACTTTGTAACAAAGGGATTAAAGTATTTGTATAGTTCTGTTCCTGCGGAAGCAGAATAAAGGTCATTTTGATTAAAAGGCATTTTTAAAAATTAAGTGTCCACTTAAATAAAAGGGAGAAGTTGCTAGTTTTTTTCAAACCAGTAAAAGGGCGATAAGCTACTAAAATAGGGGAAACAGGAGTTATCCCACGGGGATTCCTCATGAATAACCCAATCTCATCTATATTAGTGGCTAAACCGTTAGCGGTATATCTATCTAAAATTAAATTGAATCTAACGGATGTTGGAGTTACTTTTTGGATATTGGAAAATGGAATCCGTACAAACCCCTCTGTACTTGCTTTGATATCCCTATTTTGAATAGGGTATAAATCTTCGATTAAAACCTCACTTCCTACAGTTAGATATTGGGAGGTAGCGCCTCCAGTTAAGGGGGTCGTAAGTTTATAACTGGAGGTCCCATAATTTGTGGTATCACCACCTGTACCTACTTGAAAATCTACTATTTGAAAATCAGAGATCGTTCCTCCTCCTGAGCCTGCGAAAAGATGAGAAAGTCCCACGCCCATACCAGAAGTAATTACATTTTTCTCTGAGAAGTGGACCTCTTTAGTCCCATCCTCAAATACTTTTACAATCTCTAAATGTCCTGTTGGTTTAAATTTTTCCATTATTCCTCTGAGTCCTCTCCTAAATTGTCGTCAGGAGGCGCAGTCATTATAGTGTTAGGGAGGGTTCGTGTATTATAAAAACGATTAAATCCTCGATGTAACGCATCAAAAATCCTAGCTAAGTTCCAATAATGCACTGTATTATCTAGTACTCCACCATTGGCATCGCCATTATTTATACCACCTTGCGCTTCGGGTAATTTGATAGCTGAGACAATCAAAGAGCTTGCTATATGATTAGCATAAACTCCTTTATTATCTTCTAAAATAAGATCATTTAGTTCATACAAATCGACCCCACTGAAGTTTACAAAGCTTTGTAAATGATACATTTCTTCATACAACTTCCCAAGATTTTGAGTCATAGCTATTTGAATTTTATTGCCATTAGCATCAAGAACGTACTCTCCATCCCCATCCACTTCCCACACAATATCCTGCACATCATGAGCAAAACTACTTCCTAGTGAAACTTTACCTGAACTAGGTCTTAGTATTTTCCAAACACCACCACTAGGATCGGGAATAGCTTCTTTAGGTTGTATTGTTATAGTGGTGCCCGTGGCTGGAACATCTTCATCATTATTAATTAAATAATTTATAGTCTGAGTCCATTTAGATGGAACAAAACCTATAAAGTCCGCTGGGGTCATCCTCATCGTCAGGGCTTGTCTTCGTCTTCGCGGTACTGTAGGTTCTGGTGTGTACCCCCCTTGCATTGTAAGTTCAAGTGACTCAGTACCACAATTAACCGAACTAGTATAAGAACCATGGGCAGAGGCATTCCCCGTACTATTACCTATAGGAAAAAAGGATTCACCCCAAGAAAATTGCCTTGCGTGACTTGAGGCATCCGTTGTGCCTTTGAGAACACTATAAAAAGATATCGAATCTGGAGGTATGTTAAGATAATCATTAGGAGGTAAGGCATGTGCTCCTGCTATATCAGCTATAGTCGCTACAACGTCAGTAAGATCAATCATGGCGTGAGAACTTACCCCTGCGGAAACACCTGCCCCACTAACAAACATAGGTACAAGCATGCCCCTATCATATAGTGTTGCTTTGAATTGATTAGCGGAGTCGTTCTCTCCCCCCCTCCTAACAGCAGAAGTGGATAAACTAGAGCAATACGCACCTAAATTAAGCATCTTATCGTATTTAATTCCCAATCCTCCTGAACCAACGTAATTTCCTTTAAGAGTAGCCGTGGCACCGTTCGCATAGCCAAGCCCGATAGAGGAAGCATACGCCGCTCTCCGTCCTATATCAGGACCTAATGCTCCGTTATCGGAAGTCACAATAAAAATTGTATTCGATTTTTTAGTTTCATCTAACCCCTGTAAGAAAGAACTCAAAGTAGAATCGAAATTTTCCAACATAGCATTAGTCGTAGCCCATGAAGCGGAGGCTGCGTCCGTTGCACCTACGCCTGCCTTTAATAAAGTATGCTGATTTATCGAGGACAACCCACTTCCATTATAAATGCCCCCTGAAGGAGGCCAAGTGTAAGGAGTGTGTGGTATATTAGGTGAAACATACATAAAAAAGGGCTCCGTAGCTGTATTATAATAAGAACTAGCAGCCGAAAAAATATAATTTGTTGAATAAGAACTTGCATCACCTTGACCATAAGTAACCCCATCCGAAGACTGCTTAAAACTTATATACTTACTATCAGATACGGTGTAAGTATTCCAGGTTTCTACACCTTCATCAGTTGGCGTTCCGCGTGTGGTAACAAAATAATTAACATAACCCATATTTTTACCACCAGTATAGTACTCAGTTGATCCATTGTTAGGCCAAGCATCTGTATCAATAAACGCATCACTGATAGGGTTTACCCCTGGTATTGGATTAGCGTTTAGGTTAGAAAAAGTAGCAAAATAATGATCCCAAAAACCCTTTAGTGCAATATGTTCCCAACCTCGTCCCGAGCGGGACTTTTGCCCCTGGTCTCCTGTCTCACAATAAACAACATCATCTTCCCAAATGGATAAATGCCATTTACCAAACATAGCACACTGATAATTAATATCAGGTCTTTTTAAGAAGTTTCCTATTACAGGAGTCTGGGTTATTGTGTTGACAACCCCATTAGTATCTTTAACTTGATTTCCTAGGTTCTGTAGTCCTCCAACATTATTATAAAATGTGTACCCATCATTTAATCCTCTTAACCCTCCCCTTGTTCTCCTATCACTACTAGGAACTATCCCTATTCCAGGACCCCAAAACCCATTCCCTGTGCCTCCAAAATTTTTAGTACTAAAATTATATCTTCCCGTCAATAAAGTAGCTCTAGTGGGAGAACAAGCTGGTTGTGCCCTGACATTAAACATCTGCATGCCAGCGTCAGCAATAGCACTTAAGGTAGGGGTGTAAGGATATAAACTACTTCCGTTAACAGGGTCATCTAAGACACTAAAGGGGGTTGCATTTGCGTGATCGGAATTCTGTATTTCATAAGGATTAATAGCATCGTAGTTTCCTAAATGATCCATCCCCACATCATCTATCATAATAAGAACAACATTTTTTCGAGCACCTTCAGGCGTTGTTTCTGAACTTTCATCATCTGCAATAAACTTTAATTGCCAATCAATAACTAAAGAAAAATCACTTGTTTTTGTTATTCCTGAACCATCTGCTAACTGTTTGTAAGCTACTAAAACTGATTGATCTTTTTTTATATTTGAGTTCCCATCTCTAATAAATAATCCAAACTCTGTGATAGGAACACTATTCAAATCATTTGCCATCCCTTCTGTCAATGTCAATCTATAATGCACCACACCATCTATAACTTTGGTGGAGTGGGAATCAGGTAAAACTGCAAAAACCCCATTATCGTATTGAGGGGCGAAAGCGGTGTCAAAATTTGCGGGGTGATACCTAAGAATTTCGTGAGTATTAATCCGAATCTCAGAGTCTTTTCCGTAATCATCTTCAAGTATAAGAGGATTATTAAGTGTACTAATATATTTTGCATTTCCTGCGGCAACGTGATCATCTGGGTTTAACCTGCCTAAACCAATTTGAAAATAACCTACAATATGATCGGATAAACTAGTAGATCCTTTATCGGTAAAAATATTACAAAGCCCAACACCTAACCCGTCAGTAAGAATATTGTGATCTATACATACACACTCTTCTGTACCATCCTTAAAAACTTTAGTAATTTCTACTGATCCTTTCATACTGTCCCTATAAAGTTAAGCTTCCAAACAATTGTTAGATCGGAGTACTGGTCCGCTCCAGCGACATCGTCGTCGCCTACCGTCGCATCTTTTATAGCACACAAATTTTTAGTTAAGCTCTTTTCTGCGAATAACTTATATACTAATTTATTATAGCCTGCTCCAAAATTCAAAGAAAACGGCTTTGTTGCAGAGGACGAAATAGGTATTTGTTTTTTATTTCCTTTGGGGTCTGTATCTGATAAAGTTTTATCTAAATCAAGTGTCCATAAGCCTAACTTATATATACCACCATACATATTAGCTAACCCTAAATCACCTGACGATATTGTACAAATACAGGATAATTCACTCCCCCCAATAGCTGAAAAATCAGCGTCTGCTGAGACAATTAATCCTGATGCTGGGTCAATAATACGGTTAGGATATATTGGTTTTCCACCTTCATCTGCATTAGTAAAAGCAGTCGTTGAAGATGGGTTATAGGCTCTAACAAAGCCATCCCTATCCATAGCTCTTACTGAAGACGAGTTGAAAAAGTTATCATCCCCTGGGCTTTTTGGGTAAATCCCACTAAAATAAATGCTGCTTGTGCCACCAGTGGAATTTTCAATCTTTGATAACGACGATAAAATTGCATAATCCGTGCCGCTAGTATGGGGATAACACCCTAAAAATATATCTCCATCAAGCCCCCCTTCCTCAAAAGTTGGGCGCACACCCGACACTTTTTGGTATTTAGTGGCTCCATAGCTTTCCTCTAATTGCCACCCCCACATAAAAACACTTCCTCCAGTTGGAGAACCATCGTTGATATTAATGCGTATCTCTAATTGATCTCCATTAGCAGTGTTTACGGATTGCCCTAAACCCTCTAAATAAGCTTCTAATCTATACCACCCAGTAGAAGAAGTCTCTGATTCTACGGGAGTTACAGTACCCTCGACCCAATTCGTTCCTACAGAAAAGTGTGGAGGCACATGCTTTGCCGTAGTAGTATCCCAAAGTAAAAAGGATGCACTATGACCAACAGCGGTTCCAGTTTTATCTCGTATATTAAGTATTATACTTGAAGCCTCATTTCCAAATTCTGGCTGCTTAATATACACACTTAAAGTATGGTCTACATTTCTATGAAACTGTGTTTTCCATAAATCAACGGATTGCCTCAAACTACCATCTGTGTTATAAGTAGAACTAACGTAGTATGCGGAAGTCCCATAAAACGGGCCTGAATGCGTTCCAGATAAAGTTGTAGTCGCTATATTAGCAGAAGTCCAATAAGCCAAAGGTGGATCACTCCAAGGACCTTCAGTGTAAGACAGAAGGTTTGGGTTACTTTGAGACCCCAATCTATTTAAATTATGTCCCACCGCATGGGCTCTACCTCGCATCAATGTAGACCCCATGGGATGATATTGACCAGACGCTGTATCTATAGCCGTTCTTGTATCGGGCTCTAATTGCTTATCTGTGGGGTTAGGAGCTAGACCTGGATCTCTTTTAGGATCGTAAGAGGATGTGGTAGAGGCTATATTTTCATTAACAAGAGACACGGCGCGAACTCTATTATCACTTTTAACGGAGCTTACATACGAATGATACTTAGAGCCCACGCTCGTATAATCCGAGACACTGTGGGGATAAAAATGACCATTATTTCTATAAGCATCGGAACTTTTACCAAAGGATATTGCCTTTATGGTAAAGTTTGAAGCATCTGTAATACCTTTAACGGGAGCTACATTGATAGAGGAAGGGGTTGTTAAAAGATTACAGAAGGTCTCAGAAGCTCCATCTACCCATAAATTGGATTCTTTATGAACTAGCTGTTGTTTATCTGTTGCAAAATTTTGATAAATTTCTACGGTTCCAAACATTTAATTATCAACCTCCAACTGGGTATAATTTCCATATGTTCCATCCTCACCAATTCCTACAGTATCTGGGTGGACTCTATAAGAAAGCCTACTCCCCCCACTAGCACAGTGTACAGCGGAAGAGTCACTCCATACACGAGTATTGAATCCCTTTCTTGTTGCCGACTTTCCTAGTTTATTAAAGTACCTAAATAAGTGTAGCAAATCAACGGGCTCTATTGGCTTACTGCCTTTTATGTATTTTCCTATATTGGTTCCTGCTAAAGTTCCCGATAGAGTTAATACGCGCTCTGCCTCTGACTCCTGAGAATAATTCTCTGGTCTTAAAATTCTCTTACCTATACTAAAGTTTATGGGACCAGAATACTCTAAACCACTATTATCATAAAAAGAAATACCTTTAAATAGGTTAGATTTAAAAACAGAACGAGGGGCATTAGTTTTAAGTAAAGTTAACTTTTTTAAACCAGAAAGGTCCTTTTCATAAGTATATACTCCCCCATTATCATCTCTATATAATTGCCTACCAACAAAAATCTCTTCGTTTTCATACGTCGTAAATATATTTTCTAGTGACGAATCATAACTAATTACATTTGCTATTTCTCCCGTGGCAGCGTTGGCCCCATTGTTTGTTGTTGTTGGGTGGAGTTGCTCTTGTCCTAATCTAAACATACGTTGATGTTCGTAACGCCTAAAATCTCCAGCACCCGTTGATGCATATAATCCATACCCCCAAGTAAGTAATTTGCAAGGAGTGTGTAGGATAGCTTCTCGTTCCATGACGCTGTGGGCGTGGATATCTTCAGGTAGTAACCCATCAAACCTATCGTTGTACGCCTGCACAAAACATCTAAGCCCCTTATTTTGTACAGCATCTATTCCTAAGGTGGCATTTCCAGCATTCATCTCAAATGCATCATAAGGAATAGTTACCCTGACCTTATACCAGGACACTTTATCTGCGTTAGGGTATAGGTTATTCCAAGGAACAACAATTTCTTCAACAGATGCAGCATCATCGCCCGTATAAGAATGTCCGTTGGTTAGAATAGAGCTTGTGTGAGACCCCGCTTCCCAATAAATGGGCTCCCGAGCAGGCTCTCCTAATTTAAGTACTAATCTTGTGTAACTATTATTACTTCCTATAGGCGCAATCGTGACCATCGCTGATGTGGCATAGTTATCTTGAAAAGATTCGTCTCCCTTAGCTTTTCCTCTAAGATAAACGCAAAAACTATATGGTTGCCCTTGTATTAATTTATTTCGTTCAACATCTCGATAAACGGACAAAGGAGGGAAAGTTATACCTCCCGCCTCTGAAAAACTATTATATTGTTCGTTCATTACACCCCAAACATTTGTATTAGGGTGAGGTCTACTTCTTCCAGCCTGGAGTTGGAAGAATGATCTTGCTGCCCCAACCATTCCTGTTGGGTCTAAAACAGTTGGAAGAAGGGGGTCCACCCCTGCTGGTACATACTCCCAATTATCTTCATCCCCTAACGCATCTATATCTAAGAAAACATTATCGGATTCTGGTATAGTAGGTTTAACTCTCTTACTGGTAAAATCTATCTCAATGGGGTCGCCAATAGAAATACCGTCTGGGAATATAGAGTTATTACCTGTATAATTTTCTAAATTACTGTAACTAAATTTATCATCTTCTCTAGAATATCCTAATGGATTAGTGTTTCCAGGTGATGGTATATTGAGTTCCAATAATGTTTTTGGTGTTGAGACCATCTGTTGTTCTTTGCACGAATGCCCTGGTCTAGCTAATGCTAATAATGGAGAACCCAACAAGGACCCTCGCTCATGTGTATGGAAATAAGGCCAAACCGCTAAACCCCCTCCAAAACCTTCCCCTGCTCCACCCGAGAAGATCTTTTTTCTTGTGCCTTGAGGTATATAATCTGACCATTGGTTGTAGGAGTGGAAGCCCATTCTGGCTACCCAATAAGCTGTATGAAGCTCCTGAGGAGCGCCTCCAGGGGCACTGTTCTCATTAAAACCACTTGACCATTTTGTTATAGTGGAATTACATATTCCTGTGTATGGAATTTTGCCCAGCAACCCAAAATCTCCTACATTATTCCCATGCTCTGAATAGAAGTTAAGAATCGCCCCACCCGGAAAAAACCCACCGCTATTCGGGTTTTCATAGCTATTCCAATCAGGTGCTCCAATAACTGTCCATAGCTCACTAGAGTAGCTCATAGGACCACAATCTCCCCCAGAATCCTCACAGACTGCTAAAGCATTAGGTGCTGCACCGATAGAGGTTCTAAAAATATCAAAAATAGGGGCTCCAACTGTCTCGGTCCCTACGGTACTTGAACTTTTAGCTAGTGAAAGAGGCTTTCCATCTGGCGTAAACAATTCAACATCATTCGATGCATATTGTTGTAATGTTATGTCTGGTATAGTAGCTTCATAAGGTACTTTTGCCGCCTCATTAAGTGTTTTATCTACTAAACTTATATTATCAAAAATAACAAATCTTTTTTCTACATTTGTACTTGGGTACTGGAATAACTCTAAAACATAATCTTGCGATTTATCTGAATCAGAGATGTTACACCTATGAAGCTGAACATGGCGACCATTATATATGGAAGAAAGGGAAGCATCAGCATCATAATATGTTCCATACTCAAAAGGTACATCTGTTAATTGATTTTTTGTATTAAACATAAGCGTTGCAGATTGTACATCACCTTCATTTACATACCTAAGTAGGGTGTTATTATCAGAAATAATATCGCACTGACTATCTTGAATTTGTATGTCCTTTTCGTCTTTCCCTGAGAAGGTATGTGTATAATTATTTAATATATTAGAGACCCCAGAAGTGGCATTATTTATACTCGAAACTTTTTCCATCTTCCATTCCCCATTTGTAGTCCAAAAGAAAACAACTGAGTCTCCATCAATAGTTTTTTCAACTTTAGTTCTTAGAACCGCACCAATATTACCTCCCCCTAAAATGGAAGAGTCTAACTTACCAGTAATAAAGTTAACAGTTAACTCAAAATCGTGATCAGGAATAAGTATGTTCTTTTCCATCTCTGTCTGTCCTGATAAATCGAATTTTATCCTAGGTAAACCAGCCCCCCGCGTTCGCATATATATGCATGGATTCTTTATTAGGTGGTTATCATAAGCAGAGTTTACAGTTTTTTGCTCTTGATCAAAATAAAGGATGGCAAAATCATTAGCTATAGCACTTAAATTCAATCTATCAGTGGAAGATGTGTCTATAAAAGAGATTCCACTCAACAAATGGGAGGCAACGTACTCAGGATTTCCATAATAGGGAGTATTAGATGCTTCGTTTGCCGAGACCCCAGCCCCAGAAAGAGAAAGTCCTGAAACATTTAATTGGATTACCTGAAGATTCTGTATTTTTTTTGTTATTAGGTCTGTTCCTACCATAGAACCAGGCAACACTACATCAGGATCTATTGCAGACCCATCAAAAGAAAAATCAGAATTAAAATAAAGAGGTCCGTAGGTATGCGATAGAATAGTAGGACCTCCCTGTTTAACCGAATCAAGCTGATTTTCTGGTAGAGAGCTACCGTCTGACGCAGATAAGAAGTATTTATTGTATAAATTGTATATTGTATGAATACCGTTGGCGTTTTCTCTTCTTCGAAGACTAAATTCTCTTTTGTCTAGTTTAGGTGATAAATATTTATCGAACCCCTCGTCCTCTATACTATTAGCGAAAGACGTTATTAAATCCTTCCATGTAGAAGAGGCTGAAAATAAGTTATAGTTAAGCCTATATGTCTCTTCAGCAAGGCCCTCCTTTTTCAATTCATGCATTTTGAATAAGGTATAAACCTCTTCGGGAAGGGTATTCCGTCTAACAAACTGATCACAAGAAGAAAAAACTACTGAATCGTAATTTCTGGTTAGAAATGTATTACTAACATTTAAATTAAAGTAGGTGTCTTTAGATGCGGATCCAGCACAATCTTTTGAATAAACCCCACTTAAATTTTCTGGAGTTGCCTTAGCTAGATCAAAAGATGATGGAATAAACCCTAAAGGTAGGAAATCTAATATAGAACTTGTATTATTATAAAAAGTAGGCATATTATGCCCATCTCTACCATACCAGCCTTTTTGATCTAAAGTGTTATGAAAAGATCTTCTTCGTAATGATTTTCTTTTTACTGGTTGCCCTATATTGGTAGCTGTTGGGGGCACTATCTCAATAGTATTAACAACCGAAGATACAATGTTATTAGAATATTTGGCTTGTTCTCTTGTGAATACAGGTAACTTAGCATGTTCGATGGTACTTTGGGAATCATCAAAACCATTATATTTCTCTTCTCCTAATGCAAACCCTGTAATCCTATCGTATATACCAGACGCAGAGAAGTTACCAAGCATTCCTGAAACTCCGCAAACATCTTGGAATAGTGCCTTTCCAGGCTCCCCTGGGCGATCCTTATGCGGAACTATAATACTAGGACATACATAATCAAGACCGCTTGCATATTCACTGGCTTTTAAAATAACTCTTGTTCTAGGTATTGCTTTAGCAGGTACAAAATCGTCTACTACAGACAATGATTCAAGTATCTCTGTTTTGCTGTATAGCCCTGATGAGTCTTGAAATAAGATGCTTGAAAAATCTCCAGCGCATACTGTGAAATCGAAGGTTGATGATTTACCATTCCACAAACTTAAAGCATCATAGTCTTGGTATATTTTATTATCAATAATGCTGTTATAGTTTGGAGGTAACTCAATAGAAGAGGTAAAGAAGATATACCCATTCTCCAAATATAGATCAGTGTTATCATTCCCGGATAAGATATAATTACTGGCATAATTATAAAAATCATTTGTATAATTAACGTCAATGCAAAACCGTGCTAATTCAGACTTATAAAAGAGAAGCAAATCTTGAGTTACCACACTATTTCTATAAAACTTTTCTTCATCCCAAGGAGGGACGGGGGTAGTACGACCTCGATAATTAAATATAAAGTTATCATCCCCTTTGATAAGTAATTTTTCTGAGTACAGTTCTGAATAATATTGCCCTGTGTACCACTCCCCATCCCATCTAACAGTAGGACCTAACCAGCCGCGACCGCTTTTAAGGATATTAACCCTAAAAGGTTCGTTTCTTATAAAGAACAAATAAGGATAAGTTTCTATTGCATTTCTTATAATACTGTCAACTGCTGCTCTAATATTTTGATCTTTATTATTTGAACTATAGGTCTGCGGGTCAATACCATAAGAAATAGCAGTATCAATAGAGTATGTTTTTGGATCAAAAAGATCGGTCTCAGTTAATAATAAATAATAAAGTAATTGGGGGATATAAGACTCATATAGCTCTGTTATTCCACCACTAACATCAATGGGATTATTTACAATAATCGTATCAAGAGCATCTATCAAACCTTGCTTAGTTCCTTTTTTCTTATAAAGGGACGCTGCGTTCCTTATTTGGTTTCTCCAGGACTCAGGTTTATTTCCGTAGAGTTTCCACCCTAATAAATTAGCGAGGTATGGAAGATACTCAGTTGGACAATTTTCTATAGACCCTAAACTCTCTAAAGATTCTACTTGATTGTCGATATCTCTCAAAGAATAAGAAAACCCTTGTAAAAATTTATGAAAAGGCCCTCTAGGTTCAGTCGTTTGTAGTCCAGTAGAAGGAGAATCTAAATAAGATCTAATAGCCTTTCTTATTGTTTCATCCTCTCTATCAATATAAAGGGGAGAGTAAATAACATCAATTAAAGTTTTTAGTTTATCAAGATTTTGAGTTCCACTTGTATATGACCCAGTAGCTGACTGGAAACTCCCAGGGATCATCTTAGAATCTAAAGAACTAAAATTAGAGAAATTAGTCCAAAGATATTCTTGATAACCCTTAACACCGTCATTTATTAAATAATCCTTACCTTTGTATAGATTTTTGACAATAGAATTGGCTACCATCGAAGAGGGATCAGATACTGGGCCGCTCGTATTTAAAAAGTACAACCAGCTTAGATTTGAAATAAGATACGCATGAGTTCCTGAAGTCGTTGTTGCATAATTTGCAGAGGTATCAGAAAGTAAAGCACTAGAGTTTAATGTTATCTTAGGTAATAAAGTCCCACTTATAAAGGTAAGGAATTCAGAAGAGGTGCCATAGTCCGAATATTTATAACCTAAAGGGGTTAATATTTTTTGTTGGAAATCATTTAAAGTAATCTCCGTTAAATTATTTTGTTTTATAAAATACTGACTAAAGCCATTAGGCGTGTTTATTGCACTAAATGAATTTGATTCAGAAAGAGCACTGATGTTTAGTGTTTGTGCAATTTTCCTAATTGCGGCTAAGTGGCTATTGATAATCAGATCTGTAATCTTAACCTGAGACCCGCTTAATGTAAGATCATCTTCCAGATATAAATCTGGAGTTACAATCTTAACAGCCTCTACAAAGTTTAGTTTTGAATACTTTTTTGCCATTAGATAAATGTTATGTTTATAGTCACATTATTTAACTGTATTACCTCATTAAAATCCACTGAAACAGCGGCAGGTATATTATCAATTGTTGAATAGCGTATATTTGTAAGATCAAATAGTTTTCTATTTAATTCTTGAGGAACAAATGCCCCTCCAAAACCAAACCTAGAATAAGAAAAGAACCCAGTTATAATATTAGATGCTTCTTGCTTTACCGTTTCCTCTTTATCACTTAATGAAGAATCAACAAATAATGTGACTATAAGATCTATTGTTCTTATTAATCCATCTACAACAACTATCTCATCGGTAAGCATCTTCTTAGTTTTCATTGCTGAAAGCAGGTTCGCTTTATATTCTAAGGTAGCCTTTTGGAGTTGTGTATCGGTGGCTTTCTGTAAAACAAACAGATCAATAATATTTGCAGAGGAGTAAGCCTTCCTAGTTGAAGCGGATCCAATAGCTGTACCTCCTGATGGACTACTATATCTAGAAACAAACGAAGCAAAATCTCCCAAGGTAACTAGTCTATCCTGTTGTTTAAACACTAAAGGCCCATTCACTTTGGCGTTTTCAACGGTTTCTGCGTCAACGCCACCTGTTATTACACCTGTGTTTGTTAGTGTTCCTCCTCCTGCATTTTTCGTTGTTATAGGGGAATTAATAACAGAGCCTACCAAATTACCTCGACTGCCCCCACCAACTCTATAGAGAACTCTGTACGAAGAAGAGTTTGGTGGAGAAGCGCCCACGTTGCCGTCCCCAAAACGAACCAACCCATTATAATCTCCATCATAAATAACTTCAAAAATCTTATTAGTATTTCCTGACGAAGAATAAATATTGTCTACCTGAGTGTAGGTTCCCGACAAAGGGTCTACAGCGTCTACAAAAATCTGTACACTATTTTCAATAATAGGTCCTTGTGTTAAACTAATCGTTTTGAATACTTGAGTAGTATCAAAGGTTCCTGTCTCTTCAATTAATGCTCCCTCTAATAATGCTAGATTACTCCACGATATATTTTCTTCACCATCAGAACTAGAACGAGCTAAGGTAATCTCTGAGCTATTACTACCTAAGTTTTGTATTTTTCCTGCGACAACAGGATATAAGGTATAGGTTACTTGTCCTCCATCTTGTGGGGAGGAAAGCGTAACGATTCTGCTTGCAGCTTCTACTACGGGGTCTACGTCCGTAGATGCTGTATCTAAAGATATCCTAGCGTTGCCACCAGCACTGGTAGGACCTTTCATCCGTATACCTATAAGTTCAAGTAGCTTTCTAACATTTTTTCTACTTCTAGCAGTGGGCAAGAAATTTTCATTCGCTAGGGCGTCAGCTTTAAATGATAAAACAGCCCCCATATACGAAACCAGTTCAGCAAACATTACACCAAAATCCGATTCGCTAAAATTTTGATAGTCTTCAGGATATACAGCTTTCATATAACTAAATAAGGAATCCCGTAAACTAGCAAAATCTGTAGCGGCGTAATTTATTAAAGAATCTTTGTTTTTAAAGTCTGCGCCCTGCTGAATTAATTTCTGGAAATCTGATGAAGCAGTTGTAAAAGGTATTGTTGTAGGAAGATTATAATTTGGTGTACTCATAATGATATAGATAATTCGCTTTGTTGTTCTGATAGTTTAGAGGCTACTAGTAGCCTAATCATTAACCCTGGTAGCCCAAATCCTTGAGCTTTATCTGATTTTAAAATATCTAGTCTCAGTATTCTAACAGAAGGCAGATAATTATTAACCCCTATAATGATCTCTTTTTTCATACTAATTATGAGATCTTCTGTTATAGGCTCAAAAAGAAACCTTTTTAAGGATAATCCAAAGTTAGGAAGCATAACTCGTTCTCCGCGCTCTGTCTTAATGAATTGTCTAAGCTCACTCTTAACCAATTCAAATCCTTTTGTTTTAATGAAAATTCCTTTAGCAGAATTATTTTTATCATATAAAGGATACTTAACTCCAAAAACATCATTATTAGAAACTGAATTTATTATTTCATCAGTTACTGACTTCATGGGAGTTACCCCAAAAATATTTGTATTGCTAATCATGTTACTATATTTTTATAAAATCCCTTTTGAGCATCGTAATTTTGTAGGACTTCCTTACTAGTTAGGGGCCTAGAATAAAACTTTAAACTTCCTACGAATCCGTTTAGACCACTTGTAAGTCCATGTCGGACACCCATAAAACCTCCAACTTTATTTGAATCAATGGGATACCCATCTGTCCAGCCACCCCCAACAATCCAGGGAGTAAAATAAGTATCGTTTAAAGGGCCATTACTAAATGTTGTCACGCCTGCAAATTGGTTAACCGTGTCTGAAGAATAATAAAAACTACTACTCCCAGAATCCCGTGGAGCAATAAAGGTAGGCAATCTTGGTGGCTGTCCTGGTTTACCTCCTAAAACCTTAGATAATGCAGAGGTTGTCATCTTTACGCTGTCTAAATAAACCACACATTCGTTATCGTTAATATTAAAAGACATGTGTAAATGACTAAATCCGCCAGATACATCAGTGAATTTCTTTCCAGCCACACTTAAATCGTCTCTAATTGTCAATTTATTGTAAGTGAGATTATCATAGGCGCACTCACTGTCTGGAACAAACTCAACAGAACTATTATCAAAAGACATGGTGGGAGCTATAAAGAAACAGCTTGACGCTGTTGTGGCAGAAACATGCACCCCATTATTTTCACCAGGGTCTAAGTTAGATCCTGGAATAATAAGGGAATCCTCATAAACAACTGGATCTCTACTAAAACCAATCAATAAACCTTTGGTAGTTTCTGTTCCACCTGAATTGTATAAAGAACTAACATTAGGTACAGGCAACACGCCTCCTGTATTCTCATTAGCTAACAAAATCTTATAGTAATTATAATCTCCCCACGCTCCTGCGGTATACGGACGGAAAAAACTACCCCCTGTCTCAAGAGAGGTGGAGGATGTTCCATAATTTGGAATATGGAGCCAACAATCAATACTACATCCACTTGGATTGTAAAAGAGATTCTGCATCTCTGATGTAGGAGGTAATCTTAAATAATTTCGTGTCTTATCTAATTTAAAGTTAGTAGGTTTCCATTTAGCAATACCTCCCAGCCGAGGGATGCCAACCCCAGACGCGAATATACTCGCAGCGGATTGGCCCACTAATTGCGCGTTACCATGGGTTCCTAAAACAGCGCAATTTGTTACTTTGTACTGATCAGATTCTGGGGTAACCACATCAGGCTTCAAAAAGTTATAAATAGCAAACAATCCAGAACTCTCAATACTATCCGTTAAGGATAAAGCGGGCGCGGAAATCGAAGACACTGAAGGGCTGAATACAATTGAACCTTTTCCTACAGGGGGAACAACAAGAGGAGCAACAATAACTTTAGAAGTAACCCCATAATTAGTAACAAATAAAGGCTTGATAGGTAAAACTACACCCTCAACATCGCCTGAACCAAAGGTTAAATTCTGTTGTTTGTCTAAAGCGACACTCAAACTAATTGAGCTTAAAAACGAAAAATCATTAACGGGAATATCCCCGATAGCGTATGTTTTTTCGGATCCGAACAAATCAGGAGCTTTTATTGCAACTTCGATTTGTTTTTTTCTCTTTCTTATTTTTGTATCATATGCATCAGTTATAGAGTTAAAAGTTAACCTATGATTTACCACTAATGCAGACTGCTCTAAGTAACCACCATCCAGCAATTCTGTAATTTCTTTGGTTATTACTTCTACATGCTTTGTTTTTTGTCCAAGTAATACATTCAACAAATGATCAGCCTCATAATAACTATCTAAATTAGAGGAATCATCAATAACATTTAAATCAAAAATAGTGTCTACATATTTGTTTAATACGTCAGTAGAAACTAAGGTTCCTTTCCCCCCTAAACTTGGGAAGTGGTCCATCTTCCATTTTTCACTATCTAAAACAAACCCCACATCAGAAGCAGAAGGTATAGGTTTTCCGTTGTATAACCTCTCCTGAGAGTCGTAATACATGCCATCCTCTGATAAAATAAATAAACCATTCTTGGATACGGGTGGGCCAAAAACTAGTCTAAAGATAGGCTCGTCTTCTTCGGCTTCTTCGCTAATAGCTTGTTGTCTCTCGTATAGAATTACTCCAATATTCTGCATTAACATGTTACACTTATTAGAGAACTCGGTAGCTTCTTCTACTTGTTGTCGGGCTAAACCCAAAGCAGCTACCCTAGCATTTTCAGTATACTGATCGGAGTGTCCACCACCAACACCTCCTGTCCCCGTCATAGGTGCAGGGCCTGTGCTATTCAACCAGCTTTCATAGTCTTGAAGACAGCCTAAAACCTCATTATACAGGGCTGATCCTTGATCGACTAAATCTTGAACGGCTGATATAGCACCTGCTGCGCCCGCTGCCGCATCCAAAAACCCTAAATCAATCCCAAATTTACTTGAGTCAGAGAACAAGGCGAGCTTCCCTGTGCCTGCGTCATAATCGAGGATCCCCATGTCCGCAAAAAGACCGTTAACTACGCCTGCAATCGCTGCTCTGGCAGCGGCTTGGCCCTCTGCTGCTGCCTTAGCCATTCCGTTTAGAGCACCAGAATCAATGAGATTTAGCGCACCAACAGCTAAATCTAGCATGCATGTGGGGATACC
>TARA_R110000824_G_scaffold102471_1_pt1 | contig 26753 bp, 20 predicted proteins | sample TARA_R110000824 | Tara Oceans TARA_R110000824 (sample SAMEA4397747) | marine metagenome | biome: Polar Biome; feature: [MES] marine water layer (ENVO:01000295) within the mesopelagic zone...; material: water (ENVO:00002006), including particulate matter (ENVO:01000060) such...
TCAATCCATGCGCCATGCAGGCGGCCATTATTGTAGGCAGCAAGGCAGGCCACGTAGATGCGGGGGTGGTCTGTAACCGTGAGAGCGTTAGCTGTTCCAGGGGGTGCAACGGGGTCAAGTTGGTCAGTCATGTCAGTCTCCTTTGCGCTGCCCGGCGTTCTTTCCCGCATCAGGCGGGGGTGGGCGGCGAAAAGGTGCATCGCCGGTGCGCATAGGGCTCCGGGCAAGGGGAAGCCGTAGGTAGGAAACCTAAAGACGATCAATCACGCCAAAGTCCCGCCCCCTTGTGCGGGGACCGCGCTCTGGCAGACGCACCGTCCGCCCAGACCCGGTTGTTGGGGAGAGATATTGAGGAAGCGGAGACCTAGTCGTCGTGACGCCCCCTACTTTTGCGTGCATTGGCGAATATTAAGCGTTGAACCACTTCCCGATTCTGCCTAATTTTCTCAAATGCGCCTATTCGGGCATGAGGGGCGGCCATGGAAACCGACATTTTGACCATCAAGGAAGTGGCGGAGTATCTACGAATCACGGAGAAAACGGCCTATAGGCTGGCCTCCGAGCGGAAGATCCCGGCATTCAAGGTCGGCGGTTCCTGGCGATTCCGAAAAAGCGAGATCGACGCATGGATCGATGAAGATGCGCGCAAGCGAAATAATGGGAACAAGACGACATGACGGCCAGCACCTCGCCTGACATCAAATCGCTCAGCGGGTTTGTCTGGTCTATCGCCGAAATCCTTCGCGGCGATTTCAAACAATCTGAGTATGGTAAAGTCATTCTACCTTTCGTGGTGATGCGCCGTTTGGACTGTATCCTAGAGCCAACAAAGGATGCCGTATTCGCCGCATACAAATCTCTACCAAAGGGTGTCGATGAAGAAACGCAGGACATGATCCTGTTCGGCGCGGCGGGCGATGGGATTAAGGTCTACAATACTTCAGAAATGACCTTTGAGCGCCTCCGCGGACAGGATGCGCGCCAGCTCCATGCCAATCTGATCGACTATATCCGCTGTTTCTCGCCCAATGTGCGCGACATCTTTCTTGAGAAGTTCCTCTTCACGGAACAGTTGAAGCGTCTGAATGATGGCAAAATCCTCTGGCAGGTCTTTGAGCGATTCTGCGAGATCGACCTTCACCCGGATGCTGTCTCCAACATTGAGATGGGCTATCTGTTCGAAGAGCTGATCCGCAGGTTCTCGGAGATCTCCAACGAGACTGCCGGGGAGCATTTCACGCCGCGTGAAGTCATCCGCCTCATTGTCGAACTGCTAATTGCCAATGACGACACTCAACTAAGTGGGCGCGGCATAATTCGGCAAATTTATGATCCGGCCTGTGGCACGGGCGGCATGCTTGCGCTCGCGGAAGAGGCGCTGAAGCGCTTCAACCCGTCCATTAAAGTCGATTTGTTTGGACAAGAGCTAAACGGCGAATCTTTCGGTATCTGCAAGTCCGACATGCTGGTGACGGGCCATAATCCGGAGCAGATCGCCTTCGGCAATACGCTGACCGAGGACGCTCACAAGGATCGCAAGTTTCACTACATGCTCTCCAATCCACCCTATGGCGTGGATTGGAAGAAGTATCAGGACCCGATCAAGGCCGAGGCCGCCAATCTTGGCCAATCTGGTCGTTTTGGCGCGGGGACGCCGCGCATATCGGACGGCCAGCTCCTCTTCCTCCAGCACATGATTTCGAAGATGCGCGATGACGAGGACGGCTCGCGCATCGGGATTGTCATGAATGGCTCGCCCTTGTTCACGGGCGGCGCGGCCTCCGGCGAAAGCGAAATCAGGCGCTGGATGCTAGAGCATGACTGGGTCGAGGCGATTGTAGCCCTGCCGACCGACCTGTTCTACAACACCGGGATCCAGACCTATGTCTGGCTCCTGACCAATCGCAAGCCGAAACAGCGCGAGGGCAAGGTCCAGCTGATCGACGCTTCAGGCGAGCAATTCTGGACCGGTATGCGCAAGTCCCTGGGCTCCAAGCGCCGCGAAATCCCCGAGACGGCGCGCGATCAGATCGTCCGCCTTTATGCCGACTTCCTTAATGGGGAAAGCGGCGCGGGCAAGGTCGCCAAGATTTTTGACACGACGGATTTCGGGTACCGGGAAATCAGGGTCGAGCGCCCGCTCAAACTTCGGTTCGACATCACGCCGGAGACATTGGACGTGCTGAAATCCCAGAAGGCGTTCGAAAGGCTCGATTCAGCGGATCAAGGCGCGATTCTGGCCGCAATCGCCGGCGCCCTCTCAGGCAAGAGCTTCATGGACCGCGCGGCCTTCCTGAAGGGGCTGAACAAGGCGCTGAAATCCGCCGATGTGAACGCCGGAGCGGCCGTGATCAAAGCGATTATCGAGGCGCTCGGATCGCGCGATGAGACAGCAGAAATCTGCCGAGACAGAGATGGAAAGCCGGAACCCGACACCCAACTTCGCGACCATGAGCTCGTGCCATTGAAGGAAGGGTGGCGCGACTATTTTACGAGGGAAGTCAAACCCTTCGCGCCGGACGCCTGGGTCGACGAGAGCTATGTCGACGGCACTGACAAGCGGGTCGGACGTGTCGGCTATGAGATCAATTTCAACCGCTATTTCTACACCTACACGCCGCCGCGTCCTCTCGAAGAGATCGACGCCGAGCTTAAGACGCTCGAAGCCGAAATCGCGGCCCTCCTCAAGGAGGTGGTGACATGAGGTCACGCAAATTTGATGCTCGGGGTTATTGCCATCTTAAGCAGGTTGGGACATATATCATCCCAATAAGACCCGCCACGCCTCGGACGGAGCTTCGGCTTCGCACTGCGCACCCTGGCGGGTTTCTTCGTTTCGGGCCCCTGTTTCTTACAGAATCGACGGGCGCATGAAGTTCACAAAACCCGCTCTCTCAATCGCTGACCAAATCGCCCTTCTGGAGCGCCGCGGCATGACTGTTCCGGACCGTGCGCGTGCGGAACACTATCTGCGCCATATAAGTTACTACAGGTTACGCGCCTACTGGCTCCCCTTCGAGACCCCTGCGGAAGTCAATGGGGACCATGCCTTCCGGGAAGGGGCGAGCTTTGACGACGCCGTGTCTCTATATGTTTTCGACCGCCAGCTCCGACTTCTCGTCATGGACGCAGTAGAGCGAATCGAAGTGTCATTTCGAGGGACATGGGCCCATCACCTTGCGATGAAATACGGTCCACATGGTTATATCGATGGCACGCTTTATGGGCGGCAGGATCACTATGCCAAAGCGCTTGCCGGACTGATCGAAGAAATCGACCGCTCCCGAGACACATTCATCGAACATTATCGCCAGAAGTACGACGATCCTGAGTTGCCGCCCATCTGGATGGCGGCAGAGGTTATGTCGCTTGGCCAGCTCTCGAAATGGCTGGGCAATCTGAAACTCCGCAGCGATCGGCAGGCTATCGCCAAGCCCTATGGCCTGGACGAAAAGGTGCTGGTCTCGGCCGCGCACCACATTGCCCATGTGCGCAACATCTGCGCGCATCATGGTCGCCTCTGGAACAAGCAGTTCACAGTAACGATGAAACTGCCCCAATACCCTGCGTCGCTGAAGCTCGCCATAAATCCAACGACGGAGCGCCGACTCTACAATACGCTTGCGGCCATCGGCTACCTCATCGGCATCATCGCGTCCGGCTCGGACTGGCGACGCAACCTCATAAACCTCATCGACGAATATCCGCTCGCCGATACCGCCGCCATGGGCTTCCCGGCCAACTGGCGTGACATGGCCGCATGGAGAGTGGCAGCATGAGCGGACTTGTGCGGTTTGTTACCGAGCGCACTCCGAAGGGCTGGACGACCAAGCCACTTTGGGCCTTGTTTCGGCGCGAAAAGCTCACTGGGTTTCCCAATGAAGAACTTCTTTCCGTTTACCGCGATTATGGGGTAATCCCGAAATCATCGCGCGATGACAATCATAACAAGGAATCAGAAGACCTTGGCGGCTATCAGTTGGTCTCCGAGGGTTCACTCGTCACAAACAAAATGAAGGCATGGCAAGGGTCGATTGCAATTTCCCGACATCGCGGAATCGTAAGTCCCGCCTACTATGTATACCGCCCACTGAGCAATGAGCATGATCAGTTTCTGCATTATCTATTGCGAAGCGACCCTTACATCGCCCTGTACCGACGTATTTCGAAGGGTGTTCGAGTTAATCAGTGGGATCTAGAACACGAGGCACTGCGAACCATCCCAGTTATGCTGCCCGACCGCGATACCCAGAGAGCTATCGCCGAATTTCTCGACTGCGAAACCGCTCGCATCGATGAGCTAATTGACAGGAAGCAGAACATGGCGAGATGTCTGTCAGAACGGTTCGACAATCTGGTTCGAAAAGGAGTGACGTCGGGCGTATCAAGACACAACACAAAATATTCTGATAGTGGTATTGACTATATTGGTCATACTCCAACGCATTGGAGCGTGGAAAAAACCGGTTGGAGATATGAAATCCAGCTCGGAAAAATGCTCGATAGCTCAAAACAGACCGGCCAATTTTCTAAGCCTTACCTGCGCGTCGCCGATGTTCAGTGGGATGAAATCCTTACAGCAGATTTGCCTTCAATGGACTTTGGTATTGCAGATCGCCAGAGATATCGACTTCGTCTGGGAGACCTCATCGTGAATGAAGGCGGCAGTTATGTGGGCAGGTCTGCGATCTGGCAAGACCAGATTGAAGAATGCTATTATCAAAAAGCGCTTCACCGTCTTCGCCCACGAAATCCGCACCGCGATACCTCGGAATATTTCCTCTGGGTGATGTGGTTTGCAACAAAGCACGGCATTTTTGTAGCCAATGGCAATCAAACTACGATTGATCACTTAACCGCCGAAGCTCTCTATCGTTTCAGATTCGTATTTCCTCCAATCAACGAGCAGTTTGAAATTTCGTCTTTCTTGGCAGAGGAGCGGAATAAAACTCGATCAACGACTCAGAAAATCAACGCTTCTGTACAGCGGCTCGGTGAATACCGCGCCGCCCTAATCACCGCGGCGGTAACCGGACAGATCGACACAACAGAATACGCCCGCAAGGGAGACACCGACCGGCGCTTGGACGCCATCGAAGCGGAGATGCGCGCATGAAAGACGCTCAGAAGCCAGACCATGTCAGCCTGAACACGTTGATTGGCCGCATGCGTGAAGGCCGGTTCGTGATCCCGGACTTCCAGCGCGAATTCGAATGGGCACCCTGGGACATCCGCGACCTGATGCGGTCCATCTTTTCGGACTACTACATTGGCAGCCTTCTGCTCTGGAAGGCGAAGGATCAGAACATCAAGCTCCTCGCCTGCGAAGGCCTCTATGGTTACGCGGGTGGCGGCTCGCCTGAATACATCGTTCTTGATGGCCAGCAGCGCCTAACGGCCATGCACTATGCTTTCCTTGCACCCGACATGCCCCTGCCGAACCGCAAGAAGCCTGCAATCTACTACATACAGATCGACAAGTTCATGGCCGGCGAAACCGATGATGCGTTCGGTTACGAATGGATGTCGCAAAAGAGCTCAGCCCTACTTTCGACGCCAGAATTTCAATTTGAACGAAACATCTTTCCACTGAGCGTTATTAGTGAAGGGGGTTACGAGCTTTTTGAGTGGGCAGAGGCATATGGCAAGTACTGGCAGCGCCGAGCGGATGACGCGACCGACGAGCAAGGCCGACAAGTCGCTTTGCAAAATGCGTACAACGCGAAGCCCTTTGGAAAAGACATCAACGACACCCTAACGAATTATCAGATTTCCCATGTCGAACTCGACAAGGAGATCGGTGTCGAGAAGGTCTGTGACATCTTTACACAGATCAACAGCAAAGGCATTCAGCTCGACGCGTTCGACCTGCTGAATGCGCTGATGAAGCCGAAGGATATTCAGCTCAAGCACATGTACCGCGAGGCGCGCGATCGGCTTGGTTTTGTCGAAACGCCGAAAATGAATGTCTACATCCTGCAAGTGATGTCGATCCTGCGGCAAAGCTATTGCTCGCCGAAGTATCTCTACTTCCTGCAGCCCGGTGTCGAGAAGCCAGTCAGGCTGCCGGATGGCACGCGCAAACAGGACATCCTCGTCGCAGACACTTCAGAATTCGTGGCGCTCTGGAACCAGGCGGTCGATGCGCTGGAACGCGTGATCGCGCTGCTTCGTCATCCTCAGGAATACGGCGCGGTCGGCCAAGCCTACATTCCGTATGCGTCGATCGTTCCGGCTTTTGCAGCAATCAATACGCTCGTCGGCTTACAACCTGCGAAGCGCCAACTCTCTGCGAGACGCAAAGTCCGCCTATGGTATTGGGCGTCAGTGTTCCTCTCCCGGTACTCGAGTTCTGTGGAGTCGACCGCTGCGCGCGATTTCAGCGCCATGCGCGAATGGATGGCCAATGCGGACGCCAAGCCAGACCTGATCGACGAATTTGCCCTGTCGTACCGGTCCATCGATATGCGCAGCGAAGTGAAGCGCGGCTCCTCGATTTACAGTGCCATCTTCAACCTGTTCGTTCTGGCAGGCGCTCGGGACTGGATGAGCGGCGATGTCCCGCCCTATGGCGATCTCGATGACCATCATATCGTTCCGGCCTGGTGGGGGCGCGAGAACAAGGTCGGCCCTGCGATCAATTCCATTCTCAACCGCTCGCCCCTCACCAGCGACACCAATCGCAATGTGATCCACGAGAAGCTGCCGAATGAATATCTTCCAGACCTGATCGATGAGAATGGCGAAGCGGCAGTGCTCGCAATTCTTGAATCTCATTTCATCAGCAAGACAGCGCTGGACATTCTTCTGCGTGATCCGTTCACCCCGGAAGATTATGAGGATTTCATCGCCGAACGTCACCGGACCCTTCTGGACGGCATCGAGAACCTGCTCATAAAGGAGCGGCTGGATCTGCCACCAAATCTGAGAGCGCTTGATGCCTCGATCGAGCAGATTGAACTCGCCCTGCGCAGAGTGATTGTCGAAGCCATTGAAAACGATCCGTCCCTGCTTCCGTCGCACCTTCTCGGTAATGCTCAGGAACGCATCCAGAGGGCGCTCCGCAAGAATGCGGCGCTCAGCGCAGACCGGTTCGACTGGGCAGAAGGCGTGCTCGAACACTTCGATCTCCGCGAAGTTCAGGACACGATCCTCTCCAAAGCGCTTTGGGAACGGTTTGCTGACAGGTTCAAAACAAAGGAAGCGTTGAGCCAGAAATTCTCCCAACTGGCAGATCTTCGCAACAGCATACGGCATAGCCGAACCGTTGATGAGGTAACGCTCAAAGAGGGCGAAGCCAGCGTGCTTTGGTTCAGAAAGGTGCTCGCTGCATGAACACCTACAGTTCCGATAGCGCCCACCGTGAGAAAGTTCTGCAGAACCACCTCATTGACCAGCTTATTACCAACGAAGACTATCTCAGGCGCGATGCGAAGACCGACTATGACCGAGCGCTGGCGATGGACCGCGAACTGGTCGTTCGGTTCCTACGCGAAAGCCAGCCCGAAGAATGGGACAAACTCGTCGCGCATTATTCGGACTCGGCGGAAGACACGCTGTTCACGCAACTTACCAAGGCGCTGAAGGATCGCGGCTTGCTCGATGTGCTGCGTCAGGGCCTCAAGATCGTGCCCGGGATTAAGTTCTCGCTCTGCTATTTCCGGCCTGCGAGCACGCTCGAGCCCAAGCGCGTCGGGGAGTATCAAGCGAATATTCTCAGCGTGATGGATGAAGTCGCATACAGTGTCCGGAATGATAACCGGATCGATGTTGTCCTGTGCCTGAATGGCCTGCCCGTTGCGACCATCGAAGCCAAGAACCTGATGACTGGTACGACTTTCCGGCACGCCGAGAAACAGTACCGTATGGACCGGTCTCCGGCCGGTGAACCGCTCCTGACCTTCCAGCGCGGCGCACTCGTTCATTTTGCGATGGACGAGGACAATGTCTCAATGACGACGCGTCTCGCCAACGGCAAGACACGCTTCCTGCCGTTCAATCGCGGACGTGATCGCGGCGCAGGAAATCCTGATGTCGCGGACGAATTCCGCATTGCGTACCTTTATCGCGCGGGAGAGTGGGGCGAAGCTATCTTGTCGCGTGCAGTCCTGCTCGAAATCGTCGGCCACTTCATGCATGTCGAGAAGTCAGGCAAGGAGGTCGTCATGATCTTTCCGCGGTTCCAGCAGCTGGACGCGGTTCGCAGGCTAATTGGTCATGCGAGGGAGAATGGCCCGGGTCGGAACTATTTGATTAAGCATTCGGCGGGGTCAGGGAAGTCGAACACAATTGGCTGGCTCGCCCACCAGGCTATCAATCTTCATGATGCGGCGAACAAGCCTGTCTTCAACACGGCGATCATCGTCACCGACCGGGTGGTACTTGATCGCCAGCTTCAGGAAACGGTTGCTCAGTTCGAACAGACCAAGGGCATCGTCAAAACCATCGACGGCACATCGAGGCAGTTGAAAGACGCTATCGCCAAGGGCGCGCGGATCATCGTCACCACGATTCAAAAGTTTTCAACCGATCATCTCAAGGCGATTTCCGGCCAGGGAGCACGGACGTTCGCGGTCATCGTCGATGAGGCCCATTCGAGCCAGTCAGGAAAGTCAGCTCAGGCAATGACCGACGCATTGACGCGTGAAGAGACGTCGAGTGACGATATTGAAGACCTGATCCTCGACTACCAGAAGTCGCGCGGGCCGCAGGCCAATATCAGCTTCTTCGCGTTCACAGCGACACCGCGCAACGTCACGCTGGAGCGCTTCGGTGTGAAAGGCCCCGATGGTCTGCCACAGGCGTTTCATGAGTATTCGATGCGTCAGGCGATTGAGGAAGGTTTCATCCTCGACGTACTGCAGAACTACATGACTTACAAAGCCTATTACCAGCTTGAGAAAACGATCGAAGACGATCCAGAGCTAAGCGGGCGCCGGGGCCAGCGCAAGGTTGCGAGGTTTGCTTCCCTGCATCCAACGGCGATCGGACAGAAGGTGGAAATCATCGTCGAGCACTTTCGACGCCATGTTATGCGTGAGTTGAACGGCCAGGCGAAAGCAATGATTGTGACACAGAGCCGCGAGCATGCGCTTCGATACTATTTCGGGATCAAAGCCTATATCGAGTCTGAGAAGTACTCAGACCTTAGGACGCTTGTCGCATTCTCGGGCGAACTGAACAATGAGGGGGAAACTTATACAGAAGCCGATCTCAATGGGTTCAGCGAAACAGAGCTCCCCGGTCGCTTCGACGGATTCAAGCCCGACGGCTCCCCTTACCCCGAGACCTACCAGATCCTGATCGTCGCCGAGAAATACCAGACAGGCTTCGACCAGCCAAAACTCTGCGCCATGTATATCGACCGCAAGCTTGCAGGGCTTCAGGCCGTCCAGACCCTGTCTCGTCTCAACCGTACGAAAGCCGGTAAGGAGCGCACGCACATTCTCGATTTCCAGAATTCCATGGAAGATATCCAGGCCGCGTTCCGGCCGTTCTACGAAACGACATCGCTTGAAGCCATGTCTGATCCCAATCAGATTTATGAGCTCGAAGGCAGGCTTTTCAAGTTTGGCTATCTCGACCGGGGCGAGATCGATAGATTTGCCCAGACATTCTACGCCGGGGCACTTACCAGCAGTGACCGCGCACGGCTTGAAGGCCTCGTCCGTGAAGCCGTGCAGCGCTTTGTGGCTGATGAGGACGAAGGCCGGCAGGAAGAATTCCGGCAGCTGCTCAAAAGTTATATGCGTTTTTACGGTTTCGTCGCGCAGGTTATCCACCTCGCCGATACGTCGCTCGAGAAGCTCTACAGTTATGCGTCGTGGTTATCGCGTCTCTTGCCCAATCGTGAAGTGCCGCCTGATATCGAGATCACGGAAGAGATGCTCCGACTCCAGGCCTTCAAGGTGGTACAGAAGGAACAGGGCAACGCATCGCTGTCTCCCGGCGACAAGGAAGCGCTGAGGGCCATCAGCGAGTTCGGCGCGAAATCTTACACGGAAGATGAGCAGCGCGAACTATCAGAGATAGTGAAAGCCTTCAATGTCCGTCACGGTACAGAATTCACTGAAGACGACTTCATCCGGTACGAGCCCACGTATCAGGCAACGCTCGACGAAGACATGACCGATATGCTTCGAAACAATGCTCCGGATGTCGTCTATTCAGCCTTTTCGCAAGCTTTCTTCCAAGGCGCGATCCGCATGTTCCAGCGGGACAATGACATGCGAGACATTGTACTAACGGACCCAGCCGCCAGGGACAAACTGATCCGCTTTTTCTTCAACCGCGCGCTGCGCGAGGTCAAAGGCGAGGCAGCATAACCAGGCTTCTGTCAGCGCCCGTGACCCCTCTGGCCAACGGACAGTGGGAAGCGCGGGTGCGCGACCTGCCGGTGAGACCCAGCCCCATGCCTGAAGCCGGACCTTCTGATCCCTCAGTGAGACGAGCCGGGCCGGCCAGAAGAACGGCTTTTCGCATCTCAGGACGTCCATTTCAGCCGGACAGCCCCGCCTCCGGCGGGCAGGTCGCAAAGATACCAGAACGCTTTCAGCGGCTCTCCCTCACCGCGCATTCGTATGCTTGAGCACCTGCCCTGCCCACCACTGCATCATCTCCACTCGCTCAGACCAATACCGAGCCCTATTGTAGATCGATCGTACCCCCTTTGTGTCGACATGCGCGAGTTCGGCCTCGATCGCATCAGGGTTCCAGCGACCACTTTCATTGAGCAAGGTCGAGGCCGTTGCCCTGAACCCGTGCGGCGTCATGCGCTCGCCTGGAAAGCCCAGCCGTTCGAGCGCCGCGTTCATCGTGTTCTCGCTCATCGGCCGCTCGGGATCCGTGACGGCAGGCAAAAGATAGTCTTCCGGGCCGCTCGTACCGCGAAGATCAAGCAGTATGTGAAGGGCTGCGGGCGACAGGGGTTTACGATGCTCCCGGCGCATCTTCATGCGCTCGGCCGGAATGGTCCAGACAGCCTTGTTGAAGTCGATCTCGGACCACCTGGCGTGCCGGAGCTCTCCGGGACGCGGAAAGAGGAGCGCCATGAGCTTCAGGGCTTTCGCCGCTCCTCCCCTGCCCTCATAGCGCCAGATCGCCCGCACCAGGCGACCAAATTCATCCTCCTCGGTGATCGCGGGCATGTGCCTAACTTTCGGCGAAATCAGCGCGCCGCGCAGAACCGGAGTTGGATCCGTCTCCGCCCGAAGCGTTGCCACCGCATAGCGGAACACTTCGCCAATCGTGGTGCGCAGGCGCTTGGCGGTCTCGTAGTTGCCTTTCGACTCGACCACTCTGAGGACGGCGAGAACATCACGCGGCCGGATGTCCGTTATGGACATGATGCCCAGTTCTTCCCGTGCGAAGTCGAGGAGCCAGGCCTTTTTCGAGAGCGTGGTTTCGGCAAGCCCCTCCAGCCTGCGTTTCTCCAGGAACTCGTCGGCGATCACATCAAAAGTGGTCGGCGCGCGGCCACGCCTGCGCGCCTTTCGCGACTGCTGAACGGCTCCTGGGTCGATGTCCTGCCGGAGGAGGCGCTTTGCATTGTTTCTGAGGGCGCGGGCCTCCTCGAGCGTCACGACAGGCCAGGCGCCAAAGGAAAGGGTCTTCTGCTTACCTTCGAAACGATAGTTCATGCGCCAGAGCTTCGAGCCGGTCGGAACCACAAAAATATGGAGCCCGCCTCCGTCCGCGCGTTTGTAGGATTTCTCCTGCGGCTCAAAGCCTTCGATTTCAGAATCTGTCAGCGGCATGGCCGGTTCGCAGTGATCAGACGGACAAAGTCTAAACCCTACCAAACCGCCGCCCTGCAGGGCAATCGCGGGGGTATCGAAAAATTAAATTGTCTAATGAAATCAATCTACTGGTGCCCAGAAGAGGACTCGAACCTCCACTCCCTTGCGAGAACTACGACCTGAACGTAGCGCGTCTACCAATTCCGCCATCTGGGCACAGTATTGGAACGCGGGGTATTACGGTTCGAAGCCAGAAACGTCAACGGCAAAACTGCTCTGACCTGACGTCGTTTAAGCAGAGCAGGGAGCGCCACCTCAAAGCGATATACTTTATGTGCGATCCCTGGCGGTCAGAAGCGCCCAGTCAGCCTTTCCGCCCGCCGGGACATGACGCCTTCAACGCCGGTCATCGTCCGGCAGCAGGAGCATCGAAAGTGCGGCATCATGGGGCAGACTCACCATAATTGGTGAGTTTTGGGTTGGGGCCAAACTGATGGGTGGCCAAACGAAGCCCCTTACCGGCTGGAAACCTTTTGATATTCCCCTTAGTGTGAAGTCGGAAAACAACCATTCGGGGGAGATGGATGTGACTGTCTGTATTGCCGCAATGTGTGATGAGAATATTATCTTTGCCGTTTCTGATCAAATGCTGACGGCTGGAGATATCCAATTTCAACCGCAGCACATGAAGGCAATTGACGTCACGACCTCAATCTTAGCCTTGATTGCGGGAGACGCTGGGTTCCAAGCTGAGCTGTTCAACGACCTGTCCGCTAAAGTCAACTTTGCAGTACGGCAACCAGACGCGCCGTGGCTTAAGGTGCAAGAAGTTGCAGAGGCCTACGTAGCTTGTCACAACGCGGCTCGCAATAAACGTATTGAGGCCAGGTTATTATCACCTCTCGGGCTGACGTATGAAACGTTTTTGAGCCAACAGAGAAATCTGGCGCCAGAATTGGTGTCACAGGTGGCGCAGGAAATGGTTGCGTTCGACGTCCCATTTTGCAGCACGATTTTTTGCGGTGTCGATGAGACAGGTGCGCATATTTTCACCGTCAACGGTGGCAAGCTATCTTGCGAAGACAATGTAGGGTTCTCAGCAATCGGTAGTGGAGGCCGTCATGCTGAGTCCTTGCTTATGACTGCCGAACACTCGCGCAGCGAGCCATTGGCGGATACATTATTTAGGATATTTTCTGCCAAAAAGCGGGCAGAAGTTGCCCCAGGCGTTGGCGACCGAACAAACCTTTTTATGGTAGGGCCTGCGCTTGGTTCCTTAGTCCCAGTACGGACAGACGTCCTTGATAGCCTTGAGCGACTGTTCAAAAAACAGATGCAATCGGAGCGGAAGGCTCTTGAAAAGATTCACGTTGAAGTGCGGGAGTACATTGATGAAATCAACCGACAAGCCCAAGAGCAGCATGCGCAACAAGCCGCTGCTGCAAAACCACCAGCCACTGACTAATCCACGCCCGTCTCTGATCATGGCGAAGAAGACGCCGGGGAAGCTACTTCCTTCTAAACGGACCGATAAATAGCAGCGCCTACGTTAGTAGATCTACATTTCCCAAAGACTCGCGACACTGAAGCATGAATGCTGCCGAAAACCGCCACGGCTGATCTTATTCTCAGGCCCCCGTCCTGTTATATCTATGTCCCTGGCGTTCAGCTCCTCTGCCAATGACTCGTAGTCATTTCCGCTCTCAGTCAGCATAGAGCGCAGCAGAAGTTTCGCTTTATCGTCGTACTCGGCGTATATCGGAAGCGCCTTGCTTGCCTCCGGCTTTGGGGGCGGTCTGGACTTGGGCTTAGTATTCACTGGCACGGGACGCTTTCGAGAGGAGATATGAGGACAAGTTCTCAGTTAGCTTTCTCTGCCCGGGAGAGCACGACCTCATTCCCAACCCGCTCCGCCTCCAATGAGAACATCATCGCCAGCGACCCGACAAACCCCTCCTCTTCACCGACGTGAAAACTCCCGCTCAGGCGCTCAGCGCCGAGATCAGGATCGTCGATCCGGACCTTCATTCGGGAGTACCTGTTCAACTCTGTCACGACATCCGCCAGCGCCATGTCATCGAGCCATACGGTACCGCTCCGCCACAAGCTCGCCTCTGACGGATCGATTACCGAAACCGATTCCAGTCCATCCTCCTGGATTGTTAGCTTCTCTCCCGGCACGAGCGTGCGCCCGGCCGCGCCTTCCGGCCGGGCGGGCCGACGCAGGTCCCAAAGTTCGGACGGGTCCGGAACAGGCGCCACCACAACAGAACCTTCCAGGAGGGTGACTTCAACGGTGCCTGCTTTCGCATAGACGTCGAACACAGTACCCAGAGCTGTAGTCTGTCTGTTTGCCGCCTCGACGACGAAAGGCCGCTCTCCTTTCTCGACCTCAAACAGGGCCTGTCCGTGGACCAGCCGGACATGTCGCTGCGCCACCGTGAATACAATCTCGGCCTCGGTATCGGTGTTGAGCGTCATCACCGATCCATCGGCCAGATCGAAACTGCGCTGCTCGCCGACAGAGGTTGCATACCTGATGGGCTCGGGGCGAGGGACAGCCATTGGCGCAATGACCGATACCGTCGCCAACACCAAGGCCGCCGCGATCCCGGCTATCCAGGCGGTCCTGGACCGCACCAATCGACTGACCGACCCTGTCGGCTGCCCGCCGCCGCTCACATCGGATTGACCCATCCCGCTATAAGCACGGGTTGTTCTATCGAAAACGACCAGACTTGCCTCGATTTCACGGAACGCGGCAGCGTTTCGCGGGTCGCCCTCCCAGTTGAGAAAGTCTTCCCAGGTCTCGATACTGACGTCCGGATCCTGCAGGTCGCAGTACCAGCGCGCGGCCTCGCCGAGCCTGCCGGTATGATCCTTACTGCACGTCATCTGTTTTACTCGGTCTCGCTCGGATGGCGCTGGTCGGCAAGCGCAAGACTCTTCGAGATGGCTTCCAACGCATCGGTGATATCGCTCCGCACCGTTCTCGGTGAAACCGACAGGCGCCGGGCGATCTCATTATGGGTGAGGCGCTCGAACCGGCTGAGTCGCAGGGCCTCCCGCTGGCGATCTCCCAGCGCGGCAATGGCCGTCTCTGCAATCGCCAGCAATTGCGCATCAATGACTTGCGTCTCAGGCGTCGCAGACCGGGAACAGGCGAGAACATCACCCATGTCGCCGATCTCGGCCGACGACCGCCTTTGTTTGGCATAGCCCGATTTGAGGTAGTCCAGCGTGAGATTGCGCAGCGCCGTGAACAGGAGCGGTCTCAGCTCGCCAATCCCCTTGTCAGGATAGGCCCGCCTCACAGACAGGAAAGCATCCTGCACGAGATCCTCGGCGTCAGAGACATTGCCTATACGTATCTGGCTGAATCGTATGAGCTGGTCATACTGAAGCCGAAAGATCCCGTCGAGTGCCGCACTACCCCTAAGCGCGAAAGACTCCCCCACGAGGGGACGTCTCACATCGCGCGCACTATCCGGCTCCTGCATCGTCATTTGCGATCCGCCAGCCAATCAACACCCTGCCCGCTTTTCCGGGCGAGCGCCTCGGCAACTTCCGCAATGGCATCGGCGAGGTCCTTCTTGACCGTTGAGCGTGACACAGACAGGCGCTCTGCGATCTCCTCATAAGTCAGATGCTCGAAACGGTGGAGTTTAAGCACCTCACGTCGGCGCGCTGTCATCGCCGCGATCGTCTGCTCGGCAATGGCGAGCAATTGCGCATCCATGAGCTGGATTTCCGGTGTCGCCGTACGGGGACAGCCGAGGCGGTCGTCGCTCCCCAACAATTCCACCGATGCCTGCCGGCGTTTGGTATTGCCGGATTTAAGGTAGTTGAGCGTCAGGTTCCGGAGCGTCGTGAATAGGAGCGGCCGAAGTTCATCCATTGTTTTGTTCGGATAAGCACGCCGGACAGCCAGGAACGCATCCTGCACCAGATCCTCGGCGTCAATCGTGTTCCCGATCCGGATGCGGCTAAGCCTCACCAGCTGGTCAAACTGCACGCGATACAATTCAGTGAGCACATCTGCGCCAGTACGATCGTGAAGCTGATGCCCGGAGTGCAGAGTGAGCCCACGACCTCCGCCCCTGCTCGACAGTAACTGCCGTTTCGTCACGGGCTTCAGGCTGGCCGCTCGATCAGGCATGGATCCCAGCCTCCATCATATCTGCAGGCCCAGCGTACGAAGGGAGTGAGTCGTGCCTCCAAGCCGATCCAGCGTTCACACGCAATTCTGCAATGTCCACTTTCCCAATCTCCGGTACCTCAATTTTGAGTAGTATACTCCGTGGTAGCATACTACTCAACAGGCGCATTCTCGGCTCATGGACATCCGGGAAATCTTCGCGCTCAATCTGAAGGCACACCGGAAGGCCAAAGGCCTTTCGCAGGAGGAACTGGCTCATCTGGCAGGCATCGACCGCACATATGTCAGCTTGCTCGAACGCCGCATCTACAGCGCGAGCATCGACGTCCTCCAGCAACTCGCCACAGCCCTGGGGATCGAGCCCGATGAGCTCCTCAAGCGTCCGCGCAAGGCCCGGAAATAGATGCTTTGATACCAAACAGGCGAACACTATGGTGAGCCATGGTGGCTAGCTGGGCTTGAGTGCGATCTGACAACGGCTTCATTGAAGCGACCATTCCGGCCTCGAAGATCCGCTCCCAACATTTGTACATATTTTGGAGTAGCCTTCCTACTCGTCATCATTTCTCTCCACGATCGCAAATAAATAATCCCAAAATGGGATTATCCATTATTGGGATTACGAGGGCAACTGGTTTTGTCCTTGGTGATGTGGTGAATAAGACTCTTCGAACTCCTGCACATCGCAAGCTCGTTCAGGAACTCAGGACAGCCCGCCGCGAGGCCGGTTTATCCCAGCAGCAAGTTGCCGAACTGCTCGGCGTTCCACAGTCCTATGTCGCAAAAATTGAGCTCGGAGAGCGCCGAATCGACGTGATTGAGTTTCTGAAACTGGTGGCGGCTATGGATGCATCCTGGTTTGAAATCCTGAGGCGGGTAGACTCAGCTGACCAACCCTGAATATCCAGAACGTTGCGAGTGGAAATGCCTGCGATATGCGCAAAATCAGACATCAGAAAATCGGGGCGGATTGACCACGATTGGCCCAATATGGCTGCTCTCTTTGCGTCGGGCGAGCGGCAGAAATTGGCCGCGTTCGCTCTGGCAGTTTTAAGGCGCTAACATCGGTAAGCCGACTCTTAAGAGTAAGTCGCAGGCGGCGGCGCAGGGGATTTAGAACCGGATTTTATGGAAGTGCCCCGAACTCGCGCTGAAAGCCACTGACCATCTCGCGCAGCGCGGCTGGCTGCAGCACTTCAACCGACTTGCCCCACGTGTAGAGGTGCCAGCACATCTCCAGATGTCCCGACGCCCTGAACTTAACCAGCAGCGATCCGTCCTTCTCCTCTTCAACGATTTGTGTCGGGTGGAACACGAACCGCTTGGCGTGATCAGCAGCAACGGGAGAAAAACGCCAAACCACCTCGCCTTTCTCGGCTTCGCTTTCGTATGAGCCAAAGCCTTTCTCGGCATGAGCGCGGAGGCTGAAACTAGGGTCAATCTCGAAGCTCTCGTCGAGCACTTCTGCCGAAGAGATCTCCTCAACACGGTAGTGCTGGAGACGTCCGGCCTTCTTCGCCACATCTCGTGCAACAAGATAGCGGCGAACGCCGAGCAACAGCCCGTGCGGCGCCACCACACGTTCGCTCGGCCTATCTTGCGTGCGCCGGCGATAAGTGATCCGCAGCAAGAACGGCCCTTTCAGCGCCTCAGAAATTGCGACGTTGACCTCTCTGTTCAAAACGGGTTTCGGACCGGGTCTCGCTGCACGGCCAAGCGCCTCAAGAAGCGCCTCCTCGTCGACCGCAAGCCGGGTACCAGTGCCGGGCGGGAGGAGCGCGAGGACCTTGAGCTGTAGTTCGCGCAATGTCGCGGATTCCGCCGTCATTTGCTCGGCCTCAAACGTGGAGATCGCGGTCGCAAGCGCGGCGAGTTCCTGCGCTGAAGGTGTAAGCAGCGGCGCTATTGCCTTTGCGTGGATTCGCCAGCGGCGCTTGCGGTCGTCGCCGTCCTCGACCTCCGTCTGCGGGAACGCTGCATGCAGTGCGTCAGTCATTCGTTGTGCAGTGCGGTGCGAACAGCCCCACTCATCAACGATCTCCTCCAGCGACACACCGGTGCGACCCGTCGCCATCATTGCGAGCTTGAGCAGGTCCTGAGCCTTAGCAAACGACATAGAATTACCCTGACAACTTTTGTCACCCTTATGTGCCTAAATATAAAAAAGGGGAATTCGTATGCGCAAAATCGACGATGAGATGAGGCTTTCCGCTTCCGATTTGATGCGGTTCAAGAACTGTCGTCACGCGACGACGCTCGACCTTCGGCTGATCGAGCTTGGAGATCTGGAGCCTAGCGAGGATGGCGCCGAAGCTGAGCTGCTGCAGCGGCAGGGCGACGAGCACGAACTCGCCTTTCTCGGTCAACTTGCAGCGCACGGCCGCCGGATCGTCGAGATTCCGAAAGACGGTGTGTCGCTGGAGGAGTCCGTTCGCCTCACACTCGATGCGATGCTGGATGGACCCGATGTGATCTTTCAGGGCGCATTTCTTGATGGTGCATGGGGCGGCTACAGCGATTTCCTTGAGCGCGTCGAGCGGCCGTCCAATCTCGGCGCTTGGTCCTATGAGGTCGTTGACACAAAGTTGAAGCGCAAGCCTGACCCAAAGCACGTTTTGCAGCTCTGCCTATACAGCGACCTTCTTGCAAAGGTGCAAGGTGTATCGCCCGAGGCAGCGCACCTGCAACTCGGCGATGGTAGCCGCTTCACCGTGCGGCTTTCAGAAGTGTCGTCCTATGCCCGCCGCTCGCGCCGGACGCTAGAGGCGTTCCTAACTGAACGGCCGGAGACCCGTCCCGAGCCAGTATCTGCATGCGCGCTCTGTCGATGGAGCGACCGGTGCGAAGAGCGATGGGAAGCAGAAGACAGCCTCGCACTCGTCGCCGGCATAAATCGTTCGCAGCGCCAGAAGCTAGAAGCTGCGGGGATCGACACCATGGCAGGTCTCGCCGCTCGGGTGGAGCGCGTCCCGAAGATGGCAGCCGAGACCCAGCGTAAATTGGTGGCGCAGGCTCGGCTGCAGTCGGCGAGGCGAGCCGGTGGGCCGCCGTCATTCGAGCTGCGCGACTCTGAACCCGGCAGGGGATTTGGACTGCTGCCCGCCTCCGATTACGGGGATGTCTTCTACGACATCGAGGGAGACCCCTACTTCCCCGGCGGCTTAGAATATCTCCACGGCGTCTGGTTCCGGGAGAACGGTGAGTGGGAGTTCCGCGCCTTCTGGGCGCACACGCGCGAGGAAGAGGGCCGCGCTGCTGCCGACCTTCTGGCATTCCTCGTCGAGCGCATGCGTCTCTACCCCAATGCACACGTCTACCATTATGCGAACTATGAGGTCGCCGTGCTGCGCCGATTGACCGCGCAGCACCGGACCGGCGAATCGGCGATGGACCAGCTCCAGCGCGAGCGGCGCTTCGTTGACCTGTTCAAAGTTGTCTCGGGTGCGATGGTCGCATCAGAGAAGGGCTACTCGATCAAGGATCTCGAAGCATTTTATATGGGCAAGCGCGCGTCCGACGTTGCTACCGCTGGCGCCAGCGTCGTATTCTATGAAGAATGGCTTCAGACGCAGCAGCAGAGCCTGCTCGACGAGATTGAAGCATACAACCGCACCGACTGTATATCGACCCAGCTGCTGCGCGACTGGCTGGTCAGTGACGTGCGCCCCGCGGCGATGCCATGGCCCGCGCTCGGCATTGTGCCCGAAGGCGGGACTCTGTCCAACGTGGGTGTGGAGGACGAAGAACTGGATGCGCTTCGTGCGCGGCTAAAGCCCGTCAGCGAGCGCCTTGGCGAGCGGGTAGCGGAACTACTGCTCGACCTCAGCCAGTTTCATAAGCGCGAGGACAAGCCGACCTGGTGGGCGATCTTTGATCGCCTCGCGCAGGAAAGCGAAGAATTACTCGACGATCTTGAATGCATCCAGGGTCTTGAAGCCGTCGGCGAGCCGGTGAAGGTCACCGCCAAGTCGTTCGAGCGGACCTACCGTTTCCCTGCGCAGGAGACGAAGCTGCGCGCAGGCAAGGCGCCGTGCGTGAAACCGGCGTCGATGCCTGAGGACGTCAGCCTTCGGTCAATTGATTACGACACGAACTCGCTCGTGCTAAGGCGCTCTTCAGCGAAAGGAAAGCTCCCAGATCGGCTCGACCTTTTGCCACCTCAACCGCTACGGAAAAGCGTTCTCAAGAACGCAGTTGCTGCGGTCACCGAGGAGATCATCACCAACACGGGCCGCCTACCCGCTGTTGAGCACTTGCTGAGGCAGGCCCTCCCAATGTTCGCAGACGGCTTTCGGCCTGCAGGTGTCATTTCCAACGATGGAGATTTGCCGACAGAAACGAGTAGAGCGATATCGACGATGGCCGGCACGACGCTCGCCATCCAAGGGCCGCCTGGAACGGGCAAGACTTATGTCAGTGCCCTCTCGATCGTGAACCTCGTCCGTGCCGGCAAGCGCGTCGCGGTCTCGTCAAATTCACATAAAGCTATCGGCAACTTGCTCAAGGCGGTGGTAGATCGTGCGCGCGCCGAAGAAGTCCGATGTGCTGTCGTTCAGAAAACGTCCGACGACGGAGATGACGATACCCATCCAGGGATCGCTTGCGTCAGCGACAATGACGCGCCAGAGATCGCGGCGGCAGATGTAGTCGGCGCCACGGCTTGGCACTTCGCACGCTATACCTCCGCGGCCTACGACTATCTGATCATTGATGAGGCCGGGCAGGTTTCAATCGCCAATCTTCTTGCCATGGCACGTTGTGCCCGCAACATAGTGCTTGTTGGTGACCCTATGCAGCTACCGCAGCCGCTGCAAGGTAACCATCCAGGAGACAGCGGTCGCTCATGCCTCGAATACCTTGTTGACGGGCATCGTGTCGTTCCGTCAGAACGCGGTATTTTCATGCCGCTAAGCCGACGCATGCACCCGCGCATTTGCAGCTTTATATCCAATGCCGTCTATGAAGATAGGCTAAGGAGCGACGAAGGGGCGGGCAATCAAACGCTGGTCTCCAGTAGTGGTCGCGACCTGGTGGGAGTCGGCATGCGTGCCGTTGTTCACTTCGGGCGCTCACAGGTCAGCTTTGAGGAAATCGACGCCATCGCCTCGCGAATCGCCGAGCTGGAGGGGGCAACCTACCGCGACCGCGATTGTCGCGAGCGCATTATCAGCTCTGCCGATATTCTTGTCGTCGCGCCATACAACGCGCAAGTAAACGCGTTGCGCGCTCGGCTGCCTAGCACCGTCCGTATCGGCACCGTCGACCGTTTTCAGGGACAAGAAGCACCGGTGTGCCTCATCTCGATGACGACCTCAAGCGGTGAGGAGCTGCCAAGGGACATCGCTTTTCTCTTCTCTCTAAACCGCATCAACGTCGCTGTGTCTCGGGCTCAGGTGTCGGCGATGGTATTTGCCAGTCCGGCGCTCCTGGAGACGCAGTGCCGGACGATCGAGGAAATGAAGCTGGTGAATGCGCTTTGTCTCCTACATGAGCATGGGGGTGACAATTTTTGACACCCACGCACCCTAAAGTACCTATATCGGTGTACGAATGAGATGCAATAGGAGCGTGTGAGTTGAGAAAGCAGGTCGAGGATGATTGGAGTGGCTGGGATGGCGACACGGTTGTCAAACTTACCGATGGTTCCGTGTGGCGTCAGGAGGAGTATCATTACGAGTATCGCTACTCCTACCGCCCTCAGGTCACGCTTGTCGGGAACATGATGCGTGTGGACGGAATGAGCCGCGCCGTTCGTGTTCGTAGGTTGGACTAGGAGGGTACCATGCAGTCACGTGTGGAAGGGACTTGGACGGGCTGGAGCGGCGATACGATCGTCAAACTGGCGAACGGGACGGTCTGGCGCCAAGACCAGTACTATTATCGCTACCAGTACAAGTATCGACCTCGTGTCATTATAGATGGTCGGCACATGCACGTCGAGGGAATGCCAAAAACCGTTCGGGTGCGACGCATCGGTTGATGAACGTCGCATCAGTCGAGAACAGATTGGATGTGGTGAGCATTGAAGGCAAGTGGTGCGATTCTTGTTGTACAAATGACGAGCAATTGAGATCAAACTGGTAAGAGGATTAAGGTGCCATGGCTAGATGTACAGCGCCCGTAAAAGGCCATCGTTCCGCGGCTGCTGCGGCTGACTGCCCTGCGTGCGGCGGGCGCTATGGACGCAGTAGCGGTTACCGTAATTACGGCAGCGGCTACAGCGGCTATGGATCATATTCGCCCCCATCATACTCATCCGCGAGCAGCAGTGGTGGGTCGGGGCGACGCACCAGGAAACCGCGCTGGTCGGGGGCTGGCTCGGCTGCGTGGTATACGTCTGAACAGATTCAAGCGCTCACTGCGGTACGCGAGAATATCGAAAACTTGGCGGTGTCTCGGCCAGATCTGCGAGATGTGTTTCTCTGTCACGCTTGGGACGATAGGCAGGCTTCCGCCAGGGAGCTTCATGATCTGCTTGAAGAGCGCGGGGTACGCGTGTGGTTTAGCGAGAAGGACCTTGGCCTTGGAGTGCCGATGATGCGGGCAATCGACAAGGGCTTGGTGAACTCGCGCGTCGGCATTGTCTTGGTGACCCCGGCTATGTTGCGGCGCCTTCCGGCCGAAGGCATCGCGGACAAAGAGCTTTCAGCGCTTCTTCGGCGCGAACGGCTCGTGCCGGTTGTCCACGAAACGACATATGAAGAGCTTGAGAAAGTCAGCCTACTACTCGCTTCACGAGCCGGACTGAATACTGCTGAAGAGTCGATGGCAGAAGTTGCGACGAAGATTGCCGAACTGGTCGCCACTTAAGCGTTCTGAGAAAGTTGGCTTCGCCGACGCCGTCGATAAACGCGAACACCAAATCTCGAACACAAAGGCGCTTATGCATGATCAGCGATGCGCGGTCCCCATGTCTGCTTTCGGGATGATCCGGGCTTCAGCTTTGGGTGCAAAAGCTGCCGTTAGAACTCAACGTGTTCAATGAACTCTCTGGCTTGACCCGAGAACGAACTGCGAACAAACTTTTATGGAATGGCAACCGTTGGGACGCAGTCACTCATGATCAGTCGATTTGCCGCAATTACCGTTCTCGTACTGTCTTGGTCGGTCTGGGCGGCTCGAGCACAAGACGGTTTAACGGCCAAGGATGAGCCGGGTAAGGCAACATACTTTCTAATCGATATCAGCGGCTCGATGGCTGGAAAAGATGCGGAAGCAAGAGTTTCCGAACTGCTTAGCCCGATCAAAAACATCGATCCTAAAGCCCCTGTTTCGCGGACATACTTTCGAGCCGCAGACGGTGCTGCGTGTTGGTCCCCCATCGTTGTCGGTGACATTGTTGACGCTGATCTTAGCGCGAAACAGATTTTCGACTTTGAGGACGACTTCACCCCAATGGGTGAAGCGCTCAAAGCTGCCCTACTCAGTGCAGTTCGTAGGGGCGGTCCGGCGGACATCTATATCATCAGCGATGAGGATCCGACACCGGGTTGCGGCATAGATGTCTGCGCCGTAGCTGCAGCCTACTTACCGTTGCCAGGGGTCAATGTTAGCTCGATTCAAGTTGATGCATACGCTCCATCTCGCCGTGACAAGATTGGTTGCATCGAAGCGGCTGAAGCCCGCCCGGCCGATCAATCGTATAGCGTCATCGAAAAGCTGCACACGGAGTCGAACCCTACTGGGACCAAAACCGATTGGGAGAAGGCGGGTTGGTGGGAGCGATGGTTATGGCTTCTTATTTTTGTGTTCGGAGTTCTTTCTGCGATCTTCTACACCGTGCGCCTAGTAAGGAAAGCGCACGGGTTTGAAACTACGTCCGAAGAAATTCAACAACGACAACGCATGCTTTTGGCCGAGGAAGGCAACGCGGAAGATCACAAAAAAGAGATCGCTAAGCTTACCGATTTTGACGAGCCTGCAGAAAAATTGTGGCTTTGGTTAGGACGATTTGCCGCCGCAATAGCGCTCTTCGCCACGATTGTTCTCCTGTTTGTTGCGAAACACTTCTTTTGGTTAGTAGAGCTCGATGAGCATGACACGTTCCTGTGGATAAAGCTCGATACCGCGAGAAAGCTGGCCTGGCTTGTGTTGAGTTCGAACTTTTCCAATGCGTTTGCAATTCTCGCAATTACACCGATCCTTTTTATGACGGCGCAAAACTGGCGCTACATGCAGTCAAAGCGCACTTTTTCGTTTGTCTCCGGAGCTGCAGCAGAGGAACAAGCTCGTCGGCGAAACGAAGAGCTTGATAAACTGTTCGACGAGTTGAAGTCGGCGCGTGAGAGCATCCCCACAACAAAGATATCTACTCCGTGGGCCGATTTACCTAGGTTTCAGTCGCGGCGACGTACTTGGATGGTCCTTAACGGCGACGACCTCCAAAGTTTGGTGGAAGTCAAAAAACGTCTGTTGGAGTTCGCGCAAGGCGCCGAGCCCACAAAGATTGGGAAAAACAGGAATAAATTGCGCAGCGAGATAGATGAGTTGAAACTCTATGTCCCCAAACCGTGGTGGGACGCTGGTTGGTCGATGGATAGTCTCATCGACGATCTGGTTGACAAAGGCCGAATAACTGCCGAAACGGCCGAGTGGCGGCTGCTATCACAGAGTATCAAAGAGTTAGATCTTTCGAAGATCAAGGTCAGCCTTCGAAAGCTGGCGCAGGCCGAGCCGCCCAATGAGTGATATTCAGGTTTGTTCGCTGATCCCTGCCAATGGGGCAGACACATCATCGTTTTTGCGAGCGCACAATCGCTTATGACTGCTATCAGGATTTATCTCGACGTTTTGGAACGTTACTAAAGGGGGGTTGAATATGTTCTTCATCACTGATCCGGATGAACGGCCTGATGGGTGGGTCAACCTTTCCAATTCAAATGACTGGCAGGCTTGGCTGCGCAGCAACATCCCTGATGATCTCGATCAAGGAATACGCGACCGGCTAAGCTCGAACCTCAAGCACATACTCGTTGGCCTAGAACTGAAGAAGGCCCTAATTCTACCGCACGCGCAGAGGGAAGGCGGCGAACGCGAGGTGCTCTTCGAACCGTACTTCCAGATACTTACCTTTGAGTTTTGCGTGGGCGCCTATTCTGTGCTCGAAGGCATAGGAGCGTCACACTGGCTCGGTCGCAATGGTCGCGACGGAGCAGATAATCCGAGGATCGATCGCGTCGATTGGCAGTCTGCGCTTTGCGCGGTCTACGACTCGGATGCGGAGCATGGTTTGGAAGCCGCAGTCCAGACCACGTCGAATGTTCGAGACAAGCTACATCAGGATCGGTTGGGTGCGCGCGTGGAGATAGACTGGCACGCAATGGGCTACGATCCTGCATTCCTACCTGCGAATCACGCAATTGGCACACTGCTCTACTCAGAAGCCAACTTGGTCCCGGCGCGTTCGAACTTGAAAATCGCACCCGCATAGCTGCTTTCGTGCACGGTTGCAGGTTGGCTTGGTGAACGACGCCCAGGACGCCAAATGAGAAACAAATGTCTCCTGACGGGATAAACCAGTCCTTGGGTTTGCGCCCTATCTCAGAGCCTTCTCACGCCGCGACTAATCCGCTTCGGCCACTACTTATGGCCTCCCAGCACCAACGGCTCCAACCAAGCATCAATCGCCTCCGCCACATCCCGCTTCAGATCCGCATACTCTGCCCGGATGTAGTGCTTTCGCGCCACGCTCGCGGTCTGGCCATGGTTGTGCCAGATGTCGAGCCAGCGTTCGTCTACCCCAGCGTCAATGAGGTGCGTCTTCATGGTCCGACGCAGGTCCCGCGGATTCCAGTCCGGAAAGCCGAGCTGCTTGTTCAACCGCTTCGCCCCTCGTGAAATAGCGGCGATCGTCAGCGGCTCGTCTGGATCGCGAGGATTGGACAGGAGATAGGGCGAACGCGGATGCGCCAGCTCAAGACACCGCGCCACAAGCGGGGCGGCGGTCTTTGTAATCGGCAGTTGATGTGACTTGCCGTTCTTAGTCTCCGGCAAGACCAGCCACCCATCGCGCCAGTTGGCGGCGAGGCTCATGCTCACTTCCGTCACGCGCAGGCCACCCATGGCTATCATGAGTTTCAGGACGCGGTGCGTTGGGTGGTTCTCGTCCAGCGCATGCCATAGCGTCTTCAGTTCGTCATTGGACAGGAACCGGTCGCCCGGTTTGCCCTTGGGTGTCGTCGGTAGCTGCTCGGCGATATTGTAGGTAATGCCATAGTCCCGCGCACCACCGCGATAATCGTAACGGTTCTTCACCGCCCATTTCCAGGCCGTGACGATGTAGGAGCGAAGATGTGGTGCATAGTTCGGACTCCGGGCGTAGCTCTCTGCCATCCATGCCTGCAGGTCCTGGATCGTCACATCCCCGGCACGCGGCATTCCGCCGTGACGGGCGACCAGTAAGGGCAGGAGAGCATATTTCCCGTCAATGAGCGTACCCTTGACGCGCCCATAGGATTTGACGCCCCGGGCTTTCATGTCGGCGACATAGTCAGCAAAGAAATTGGCGGCAGAAACAGACACGGCATCGGCCACTTCCTCCGCCCGCGCGGCCGCAGTCGGCGCCAGCGCACGCATCTCCCGAAACTCGCCAGCGCGCGCTCTTGCTTCTCGGAGGCCGATCTCGGGATAAGCCCCAATGCGGACCCGCACCGTCTTGCCGCTCAGCTTTCGCACAGCCGAAAATGTCTTGGCGCCGGTCTTGGCCACACGCACTTTCAGGCAGGATTCGATCGTGTCGGAATAGTCTCCAGCGTCGGTCACAGCCGAGAGCCAGGTGTCCGTAAGGCGCAGTTTTGCCATGAGTTTTTGGTCTCCGGTTACCGTATAGTTACCACGGAGCCATTTGTGAGCAAAGT
>TARA_R110000824_G_scaffold106255_2_pt1 | contig 26733 bp, 22 predicted proteins | sample TARA_R110000824 | Tara Oceans TARA_R110000824 (sample SAMEA4397747) | marine metagenome | biome: Polar Biome; feature: [MES] marine water layer (ENVO:01000295) within the mesopelagic zone...; material: water (ENVO:00002006), including particulate matter (ENVO:01000060) such...
ACCTGTGGATTCTAGACCAGCAATCTCTGTAACCTTGCCGACAGGAATGCCGGCAATCTTTCCTTTGCAGATAATGGAATCAAGCCAGCGTGAGCCGGTTGGGATCCATTCTTTAACTGAGGTGGGATTATCACCTGTTAAGTCATGCGCGACACTTCTGCCCGCCTTTTTGTTCACTAGTTTTAATAGGTCTTGCATATCCACACGACCTGCCTTCGCTTTCGCTTTAGCCATTTAATCTCCCTTGTTTTATATATTTTAACACGTTGGAACTGGCTTGTCCACCGGTTTATGAAAGTTATTTAGGTTAAATTTCGGGTTGCACTTTTTTATTTCGGTCAAAATCAAATTTTACTTGATCGGCAACTGTTTGAGCTAAAAACCCAACCTTTGTTTTTTTTTCTTGTTCAGATTCTTCAATCTGAGAACTAGAATCTATGAGCTTTCCGACTGCACCTTCTAGTGATTTATAATATTTATCAGCAAAGAAACCAACACGGACAGTAACAGCTTTTGACAAGTAATCCCTGCCCTTACCACGGACGTCAAATTTTATGAACGGTTGCCACTTTGAAATCTGTTTTGCAGTCGCCTGTGGTGTACTAATATCGTAAAAACCATCGGGAGATAACAAGTGGGTAGCAATATTTTCTGGACTGCTGGCAAACTGCCGGCGACCGGTCAAGAATTCATCAATTATGATATTGTAGTAACTCTTGTTAACTGTTGCTAGATTTTTAACGTTTTCCTTGAGACCAGCCATGACATTGGCACTAAATTGTTCCCATGATGGTGTTGCGGTTTTTTCTGATGTCCAAGCTTGGCGCATGGCTTTTCCAACAAAAAACTTTACATAATCAATACGCTCCGGAAAAACCTGTTGAGGAGGACCCTGTTTTTTTACTTTTGAAGGGATCTGTGTACCACTGGCGTACTTATTGCTGTCCCAGTCTTTTTCCGCTTTAGCTTTTAACTGCAAAATATATCCCTCCCCGCTTTTACCACGTGGCAGATATCTTTTTCCTACAGTTTCTGCTAAACTATCAATAAATTTGCTGATTGATAGTTCTAATTCTTCAGCAATTTGTCTTTCAGCTTCATTCATGAGATCTTTAGGGCGCTGATCAAGATATTCTTCAAGTGCCAATTTCATCGCTACTGAGCTTGACTTAGCTTCCCCTGACGCAAATTGAATCTGTCCCGGTAACTTGAGAGAAATGTTTAGCCCATTAATTATGATGTCTGTTTTTGGGTCTCCGGAAATACCCTTAGCTGCGTGTTTTTTAGCTGATTTATCACTTCCGGGCTTGAGACCCATTTTTGCTAGTGATTGCACAGCGAGTTCTGTGAATGGGGTACCTTTATATTCGATACTACCTTTTTCACCCGGATTATCGCCGCGAGCAACTGCCACAACCACATCTTCGAATGCGGTACCCGTCTGACCTTCGCGCAGATAACCACGCCATTCATTTACAATTTTTTTCATACTCATTACCCCTTAATTAGTATCTCAGATGACTGTTTACTCTTATTCATTCCATAAGACCATTCAGCCTCTATGATCTCATAATCATCATACATTTCTCTGATATTCTCGCAGTCATTATATGACATAACCCACCCTGTTCTTTTTGTCAATAAACGATGCAATCTTTCGTGATCAAACGCGTTATGAAGGTTGCCATCAATACCATATAGCGAGTTCTGAGAGCCCTCAAGCATATATGGTGGATCAAGGTACAGGAAAGCCTTTGGGTGGTAGTGAAAAGCGTCTTCAAAATCTGCATAATCAACTCTAAAGTTTTTCGCTTTAAAGTCTCTTAATCTTTGAACAGACGAGTCTGTAAATCTTGCGTATGAAGCTCTCTCGGACCAGCCACCACTAAATGTAGCACCGGAGAAACTAGCGCGATTAATGATGTAATACTTTGCTGCTCTCTCATAGGAGAACATAAACGATTCAGTCTTAAGATCGTCGCGGTACTGGTGGAATGTTTCCTTAGAACATCCTGTCACAGTGGCACCATTACGGATATCATATTCTGTTCGGAGATTTTGAACCTCGTCTGCCAACTTGTTGTTGTCAGCACAAAGTGCTTGCCAAAACCATACCAACTGTTTCATCTTATCATATCCCCGCACTTCTGTCCCGCGGGCAGCAATGGCTAGCTCAAGAGAACCACCCCCGAAGAATGGTGAGCAAAGTCGATCGATATCTTCCGGGATATGAGGCAAAATATGCTTAACAGCACGTGATTTGCCGCCCGGATAGCGTAGCGGTGTCTTCATTATAAACCCAAAAAAAAGCAGCAGACTTTTTACCGGTCTGCCAGCGGCTTTTTGTTACTCTGCTGCTGTGTCAACAGAGCTAGCGGTGTCTGCCGCGGTGTCTTCATCCTTATCCCCGCAAGCCATCAATAGGGTCACGGCTAGGATTGGTAGAACTAGTCTCATCTTCTCTCCTTAAAATAGCGGCAGACTTTTAACCGGTCTGCCAGCGGCTTTTTACTACTCAGTTGTAGTTGTGGTTGCTTCTTCAAACGAATTAGCATCTTCGCTGTTCGTTGTAGCAGAAACTTCCACGGCTGTAGTGGTTGTCTCGGTTGTCTCCGTTGCGGGGGTAAACTCGCTGACCTCCGCTACTGGTGGCTCGTAAGAGCATGTTCCGTAAGCTGTTGCAACGACTAAGACGCCGCCTATAACACTTACTTGGACCTTCCATCGTGCCCATACTGATTTCAACCATTCCATAATATTCTCCTTTTTATGAATAGAATAATGCGGCAGACTATTTACATTTGGACCGGTCTGCCAGCGGTTATTAACAAGTCTTCTACTTGTTTGCCATTAACTCATCAAATGCTTTGTCAACTGGGTTTTGACTATCAGCATTGTAACGTCCCATCTCGGAAGAGCGCTGTTCTGCACTTAAATTTCCAGAAAGTTGCTCGTCGAGAATAGAATCGACTTCCTCGGGAGAAAGACGTTCAAATAGTGCGTCAAAGTCGGGCATACGATCAAGTAATGCGGGGATTGCCTCTTGATCTTCAAGCAGCGTCGAAGTGCTCCGACGCATTTTCAGACTTGTTTGGGGATAGGCACCGGGTGTAGTGGGTTTTGTGTAGACTAGTGTTATGTCGGTGCCTTCCAAGCTATCTGTAATATCACCATATTCTGGATCTAGAATATAGCCGAGAAGAAGTTCGTAGGCTTTCTTTCCATAGCCATACACCTTAACTCCTTCTTCTTCTTGTCCACGAACAATAACAGGAGAGAAGTAGCGTCCGCGGACAAATAGTGACTTTGCAAGCTTCTTACTTTCCTCATCATTGTTGTTGACTCCATCCTTCCAAACGGAGGATGCAAAATCGCAAATTGGGCAGCGTTCGCCAAAGTTTCTCTTTGGACAAAGGACGCCGCCTCTGTGTTCGCCTACATTGTAGTGGAAATGCATCTCCTTGAGTGGATCTCCATCTGAGGCAGGGACGATTCGGATTACCTGTTCTCCCTCCTGCGGCTTAAACCAAACGGAATTTTCCGCGCTGTTGCCATCGCCACGCAGGGTGGCGAGTTTCTTTTTCATTAGTTCCATGTTAATAGACATTACTTTTTTCTCCTTGTTGTTTTGATAAAGTATACTGAGCTTTCCTCAGCATCTAATGTATTACTCTTGCTCTAACTTGTCAAGAGTGTTGTGTTGTATAGCGTTAGTGTGGGCAACGCAAAACCCAAAGTCTTCTAAGTGTGTTTCCCAGATTCCATATGATACTTTTCTAAATACATTTCTAGGTTTTTCCTTTAACATATCGACAAGCTTTTTATGTAATCCTGATTCTTTTTCTAGTCTTTCTTCATTTATACAGATATAATAACAGGTTTCACGGGGGCTGTCAAGGTTAAAGAACCACTTTTCTGATATATTTTTAACATCTATTGCCCCAATAGAACGGATTCTGTTTATATCCAGTGGTTTTGAAACCTGACCTACTTCCGGATCCGTGTGGCTGAAAAAGTTAAGATAATGGACTGATGAGAATATAGCCTGATTGATACTATCAAAATAATTTTTAATGGAAATATTAGACAAGCTCTTCTCCAGTTCGAGATTTGAAAAAATTGTTATTGATTGTAATAAGCCGGAGCGCGCGTATTCTTGAAGAACGCGATAAACAGCATTTTCTGTTAGTTTGGGCACACCAGTCAATAGCTCTACGTCGGGCTTTATATAAATAACTTCTATCTTTTTATCTTTTATTTGCTCTAAAATACCCAATGAGTAGTTTGAACTAAGCGAAGAACCAACTATAAAAACTTGCACAGTCTCACTTACGTCTTTGAAAAATGTTTTTAAATCGGGTATATTTTTTTCGTAGTCTTCTGGGTTTTCAAATTTTTTCAATTTAAAAGATCTTTCTGAATCTTCAAGATCACTACCCATAAGATATACATTATAGTTTCCCTGCTGGGGGTTAAATTTTTCAGCTATCCTTGATGCTGCATTTCCTATTCCAACGATAGATATCATAGACGTAAAACCTCCAAATCGTAGTAATTTTTAGCTGCTTTTGTATTGGTCTTATATTGACCCATTTTATTATTTTTAAATATATCCTCTATCTCTGTAACAAGTGAGCGCTCGTCATCATGTAGATCTATCACAACCTCATCGTGAACGATGTGAGATACAAACGATTTTTTATCTTTCAAAAAATCATCAATTTTAACGGCTCGATCGTTTACCAAATCAGCGGTTGTGCTTTGAATAATGTAATTTAGCGCTTTGTAGCTGTCCACCTTAATTTTTCTTCCAAATATGGTATTCACATATCCGTCACTATAATATTTTTCAAGAAGTGCGTTTCTGTCGTATACTGAATCTTGAATAGTGCTTGAGTCAGGATTGTATAACCAAGAGAAAAATTTATTTTTAGCCTCTTCGCGATTTTGAGCGCTATTTTTCAAAGTATTTTTTAAATTCCATTCATGTATGTCATATTCCGGTTGTTCAACATCAAGCAAGCCAAGAACAGTTCGGGCTTCGGCGCCATTGTAGTCAAGAGACAGAAACCAATCATTGTGTGGTTTAAGCAACATTCTTAATTCTTTCTTCATAGTTAGAATTGGAAACGATCCTTTGTGGGTTGACAGCCTCCCTGTCACTGTTCCAAATAGATTATAGTCAATATATCTTGGGCTATTCAATAATCCATTAGCGGCATGCCTAAAGGACGAATTTGCCATAATTCCCCTACAGTCTTGAATATTTACGTTTAATTCTCTATGACGCATCTTATAAAGTAATCTGTCGACCGATACAAGGTGTTCATACGTATCTGGTGTATCATTATTCTCGAAAACATGCTTGGTAATCTGGTTTTTGGTTTCCAAAAATTCTTTTAAAAAATCATGAGGTACTAAATCAAAAAAACAATGCTGTCTAAAGTCTATTTTCGCTATTTCAAATGATCTCTTAAACGCATGCATTTTCTTCTGTTGTCTTGATAAGTTTTCTTTGAGGTGCCCTGGACATGCTTCACTAAGATTTTTTCCGCCAGAAAGAATCCAACCATATTGAATAGAATCGCCGGATACGGACCCAGAATATTTCCAAGTTTTTCCATTACTGAAACTTTTCGGCATTTTGTCTTCGTCGAATATTAAATGTCCACTATAATATACACCCACACAGTGACTTTTATCATCAATAGCCTGAAAATACACTACTACCTCGTTTTTGTTAGCGCATTATTAATATAGCTCAATGAGCCGTTGTAGTCAAATGTTTTATTTAAGATTTGTTCAAAACTATCGATGGATAGCTTTAAATTAAAATTTGATAATTCAATGACATTATCAATTATGCGCTCTTGTTCTCCAGCGGTAAAGCGTGATTCTTCCTCAACAAACCTTATTTTGCAATACAAATTTAAAAAATACGCATCGTCTTTTTCTTCGATAAATTGTTGATAACTATATTCTACCGGTCTTCTCGTAACTATTCGTTCACCACCAGATCTTACAGTTACCAAATTTGTAAATCTTTTTTTCTTTAACTTGCGGTACATATTGTACATTATGACCTTAAATCTGCTAAAGGAGTCTTTTGCGTGGGCTTTATCGTAACCTATGTTCAAAATTTCATCTGTTGATTTAAGTCCATAAGCAGCGGCAGCTTGTACCATCTCGCCAGAAGCGACATCAGCAACTAATCGCCATGGGTTATTTCTATCGACCATAAACCCTAAATTATTGCAAGCATTTAAATAAAATTCCCAATTAGCGCTATTATAGAAAATATTCATTTTTTCTACATCATCAGCATGATCGGCGTCATTTGCAATTTCAATTACCAGCCCACTAGCATGTATTGGACAGTATGTGCTCTTGACAAAGGCGGGAAAAGTAAAGGGAATTTTTCTAATTGTTTTCTGTAGGTAGGGGAATAATTTTTCAACAAAGTGATCGAAATTGAGAAATTTTATATTTTGATTTTTTACCAGCTCTTCAAAAGTTGACAAGTAAGCACCAATATGTTCATTGTGCATTTTTTTTGGATTTTGATAACCCTTATGAGCAACTATATTACTTAAAAACCTCTCATCTGTGGATATCTCCTGGCGTTGTGCCTTTTTTAAAAATTGGTTTTTCAGTACCATGAACATATCCACAACAAAGCCCAATGCTATCACGTTCTTGTTTGTCTCGCCGGCAGCGACCGGGATTTTTTTCAATTCCGCATAATAGCTATTCGGAACAATTGGTAAATAAAGCCTATCTACTCTTCCATATAGAGCTTTTTCCGCAAACTGAAAATCAATCAGATTTGGGTATTCTGATTTGGTACGAATTTGATAAGCAACCTTTTTCTCAAACAAGTCTCTGGCGCCTTCTTTGTTTTTTTCTCTAAAAAATATTGACATTTATAAGTTCCTTAAAATTTTTACGGAGCACTGCTGGGGTTTCCGAAGAGTGATACAGCCTTATCCACCAAATCGCCCGTGTCTGCTCCACCCACCAAATCAACCGCTGTCATAGCTAGAGCTTTTATCCGAGCAGGGAGTGCGGCAATCTCGGCGAGAATCTGCTGGTTTTTTACAGCATCTTTGGTGTTGGTTGGGCTTAAACATTTACTACGCGGCTCTTCTTGTGGGCTTTCTGGGTATTTTGGTTTCAATGGCGAGTCTATTTCCATGACCCACTTGGCTTTAATCTGGCTATCGAAAACGCCTGGTCCAAACGTATGATCCACTCCGATCACACAATAATACCCACCTAAGCCAAAATGAGTTAAAGCCTCTATTGAGCCAAGCTCTCCTAGGGTTTCACTATCTAAATTTGGTACCCAGCCGGTAGGATCTACAAATATTTGAGTGCCAGGAAAGACATTAAAGTTTGCAAAACAATCTATATCCACACTATAAACCATTCCCAATTGACCCAATCCAACAAAACCATTTTGCTCATATCTGGCTTCTTGTACGCCCTTTCTGTTGTCTCTTGTCAATTTGATGTCTTTAATTATACCTCGATCTCTGCCAATGGAGTAATGATGAATGCCGCGGTCTGCATCCTGCAGCCTGTCCCCCCTATAGGTCCCGATCGGCGCGGTTCTATTTGAGAAAAATAACAAATAATCCATCTCATTGTCTGAAGCTCCTTTTGTTAGAGGATCCTCTCCCAAGGCGGCGGCTTCCAAGACTGGACCTTTTAAGTTGTTTATAAAAGCATAATTTGTTCTTGGCTCTACGCCAAGGGCGTCTTGAGTTTTTTGTTTTGCATCATCTGACATCTCTGCCCACTGATCAACAAGCCCATCAAATCCATATTTTACCTTCATCCATGTAGCAAGATTGTTTTTTAGTCCTTTATTCGTCTGCAGCATATGAAAGGTTAAATCATCAATTTTTTCTTGATATTGGTTATTACATTTTATTTCTGTTTTTCCTATTCTCACCTTTTGTTTAAGCAAGCCTCCAAACGTTGAATCATCATTTAGGGCGCTAGATATTGCTTTTGATATTAACTTGTTTAAAAACGATGTCAGAGGCATTCTTTTCGAGTTATTTTTCAGTGTTTCGGAAATTAACCAATCTTGAAAATATGGCACAGAAAGTGGGATATCGCCGAGGCTGGCTAATAGCACATCACTTTCATCAAATGGATTGACTAGTTCAACAGTCCCGAGTAAGACTCTAAATTTTCTAAAATCCTCAGAAGTATTTTTATATTCTCTAATTAGATCTTCAGCTATCTGTGCTTTCATGACAGTGTCATTCTGGTCTGCTCTAACGTTCGCCATCTCATCTTGAACAGCATCTAATTGCCATTCTGCATCCAAGTCATCATTTTCTATTACTGCATTCATAACATCTGGATGATTTGTCATATAATAGTCCATTATCTCCCCGGGTGATGTATTGGAAAATGTTTTTAAATCTCCGGAGGCGGTTCTAGCTTTTTGAATCACCTCTCTCTGTTGAGTCAGCATCGCCTTACTCAGTTCCTCGTGCTTTGTTCTTAATTCTTTTAATTTACCGTTTGTGTTTTTAATACTTTCGGCAGTATCCTGGTCAATTCCCTCCACAACCGAACTCAATTCTTGCGGTGAAATTGATTTGGTAATAGAAGCCAAAACGGTATCTATTATGTCATTCAAAAACACATAAGATACTGTATTTATTGTTGGACTGTTAACTTTCTTTTTGACTGGATCGTACGATGGTACTTTACCTAATTCTTTTTTGAGGTTATCTTTTATCTTTTCTTTAAGTTCTTTACCCTCGGTTCCAACAAATTCGGCGCCTTGGCTAAGTTCAAAAATCTCAGCCATACTTAATGAGCCTTTTTTATGTTCAGATGGATCATGAAACTTCTTTAAGACCTCTGGGTGTAGCTGTAAATAGTTTACTCTTCCAGAGGCATGTAAATTCTCTATAATGGAAGAAACCGCGGTGCGTCTTGATAAATTAGTTTCTTCCATATAGTCTTTCTTAAGAGCGGAAAGTTTTTCAGCATCACATTGTTTTTTAAATAATGTATTGTTAATTTTAAAATCTATCTCTCTTTTGACTGTAGCAGTATCCGTGAAAACATCAAAACTATTACCTGATAATCTTGCATTTTTATATGGAACGTATTTAATCTTAAATATGACTGAGCCATCATCGTTGAAGCTAAATTCGTGGATTGTGGGTGTCAAATGTAGTGTTATTGAGTTTCTAGCTATAGCTCTTCTCGAAGCTTTGTTGTTTTTATTGACCGATTTTTTTGGTGCGCGTACTCCGATTTTAATTTTTATTGCAAAATCTAAATTTTCTAAATCTTCTTCTAATATACCTTCTTTTTGAGCATTTATTTTATTTTGAACAGATTCATTTGGTCGCGTTCCAGTTTTCATTGCCATGTCTATATACCGATATCTTCGACTGCCTCGACCTCTTGGTTTAAAAAGCTCTTCAAGGCTGTTAGCAAAAATTGTAAGATCGGCAGAAAATGCCTTATTAGCAGAAAATACATCAACACCAACAAATCCTAATTTAAATTCCTGTAAGCCGACCCCTGTACCTCGTTTCTTTTTGCTGACAAGTAAAGATTCTAAGCTGTTTTGTGTGAGAGAAGTATCAAAATGAATCGGAATATTTACCTCTTGATTCGTCTCCGAATCAGTAACAGCCTTAAAGAATCTAATTTCTGGTTGGAGATTGGCGATCTCTTCCGATCTCATTTGAAAAAATGCTTCAGTGTCCGGATAAACAAATAAATCGTTCACAGTTGTTGCAGGATCCCCATACAACATGATACTAGAATTGGGCGCGCCTTCGATATACGGATATGTTTTCTGGGGAGGGATGCTGTCTGGTGAGCCCGGGGCTCTACGGTGCCTTATAATATCTAATAATTTTGCCTGCAGGAAGTTTTGTTGTTTAAACTCTAAGGATTTAGCCGGCTGAACCGACTTTAGAGCTTTGTTTGTCTGCTCTTCTGCAAGTTTCTTAGCGGCGCCTGCCAAACTTGCCAAGCTGGGGGGCGCTCCTGCATTGAGGGCAGCTTCCTTTCCTTGTGAGATCTCTTTACTTCTTTGTACGTCAGTATCGAGGGGCAAGTTCATCTTGAATCGATTATCTTGTTCATCTTTCTCTAATAAAATATCTTTAAGTGCTTTTTTAGCAAACTGACCCATATCATTCGGTGGAGCTAATGCTTCTTTAATTTCTTTGTCGTTTGCGGTCGAAAAGAAATTATCTAACTCGTTGATTTTATTCACGAGATCTGCATATCTTGGTATTTCTGCCAAGGCGCTCTCTCCCGATCTGTGCTGGTCGAATGTGGGGTACTGCCAATCTTCCAGACTATCCGGCTTATCGATTGGGACCCCTGCGCCGTCTACAAATTCGGCATCAGCCTGCTTCCAATAAGAATCTAACGCATCTTGATAGGCTTTTCTGGCGTCCTCTCGTACTTCGGTTGTTATTTCTTGATCTTTTCCGATAGAGTAAGATATGAATTTTGCTTCGTCAGCCATGTTTATGCCCCCAGCACACCTAATGCTTCGTTAAGATTTATTGGTATTTCAATTAAATCGCCATTTTGTATGTCTGCTTCAGTTGGTAAACCATTATACCAAGCGATAATCCACCAATAGCTTGGATCGTCATAAAACTTGTGTGCTAGATTATAAAACCTGTCTCCGTACTTCCAAATATGACTTGTCGTTACTATAAGAGTTCGATCAACCACAGTGGGATTTTTTAACATTGGCGTGCTATAATGTAGTACTGATTTTATGCCTCTTTTTTTTCGAAGATAATCATAATACTCTTCATCGTTTGAAAATATTTTTTGTTTTCTATATCTTGACATTATTTATCAATCCCATACGCCAGGTGCATTTTTATCTGGCCAGGCTTCGGAGGCATACTCACCAGTTTCATCGTACAAGGACTGCTCAGCTTGAATTCCCAAAGCCCTATCGTAATCGGAAGCTCCTTCTTTCTGACCGCGCTTATATGCTTTCTTGCGGCGTAGCTTGCTGAAGGCGCCTGTAAATTTTGATTTTGCGTTGTCAGCCGCGGCTTGATTCGCTCTTTCGCTTTGAATTCGCCTTCCATATGATGCATCGGCGGCAACGCTATCTGGATATGTCTCCATGTCGGCTCCATATGGGAAATTTGGAGTTAATGCATCTCCGCCATCGTCCCAGCCAATTGTATTTTCGTGGATAACAGAAAAATCCAATGTTACTTTGTAAATTTGTGGCAAGACGGTATTTGCTGCTTTTTCAAACAATGCTGCTTTTCCAATCTCAATGTTATAGCTTAAATTATTAATTGCTGCGATTAGTCCTCCTTCTGGTAAGGGAGATGAGCGATAATTATCAAACTTTACTTTTCTGATATTTGTAGCTCCGATTTTCATCCCTTTATCAGCGGTTGGAGCACCACTCTGAGGTTTTGCAATTAAATTTAGCGCTTTTATTCTTACCAAGGGTGACTGACCAATAACATACTCATCCACTTGGCTGAATTGAGATCTATAATATGAAGGATACTGAAATTGTACCAATCTTTGTATTCTTCCCATGTTTTCATACGCTTCACTTTCTGAAGCAGCTGGTACATCAAAGCTCAGCTTAATTTTTCGTTCTGTGCCACTATATCTATAGATCGGATCTGTTCGACCAAATGCTTTCTCACCTTGCCACCCAGAGGTAAAATTTTCAGTATAATCAGTTATAAAGGCTTTGAAAAACACAGTTTTTCCTGTTGGCACGTGCTGAAACGACAGTACCATTTTTAATTCGTTTGCGTATGCGTCAGTTATGTCTGTTAACTGTTCTGCTTGTCTGACATCTTTTTTATATTTATTCTGCCAGAAAAAATTACTATCATCGGTTCTATCTTTTGCCATTGTTATCTTGTGGCGTCTCTAGCCACACCTCCTATTACATTAACTACCTTCTTATCAATTTCTCGACCATCCATATTCATAGAAAGATTAAGTTGATAAGGTTCTTTATTTTCTCCACCTATTTCAAGCGTGCTCTTAAGTGCTTCAAAGTTGGCTGCAGCGGCGTCAGTTGCCACATTAGCTAATTTACCTGCTGTATCGAAAACGCTTTCTCCTGCTGCGGCGCCTTCGATAATACTTCTAATTGGTCCTGGGATGCTTTCAAGAGCAGACAGCATCAAGTCTTTCAGCATTTTGGGGAAATCGGAGAAAGGAGCCATAATACCATCAAGTATTGGTCCACCTATCATATCCAACATAAGTTGAGATGGGGAGCTTATTTGGAAGAAGTCTTTGAATCCTTGAAACGCTGCTTCAGCAGCATCAGTAAACGCAACAAAAAATATTGCGTCAAGTTCACCAAGAGTCTCGCCGATGCTTTTCGAAACACTATCAAATCCACCGACGATGGTATTTCCAATGCCTAACATTATCTTATCAAATGTCTTTTCACTGAACGCATCTTTGAACATTGTTATCCACGGAGCGTTAAACCCTAGTGCCTCAGCAAGATAAGCGGCTAATTTTCCAAAGGTTGCTATTACGCCGGTGACTGCGGAGGCGGCGGTTAAAGATATCGCTTCTCCCCATTTTCCGGCAGAGAATAAATCTGTAATTTCATCCCATTTTTTAGCAATACCCACAAACGCGCCTGTAAACGCAAGAGCTACTGTAGCCGCAACTACAGGAAGTGAGGTTAAGATGCCACCAATGGTAGTAAGTACACCACTTACAACAGTTAGTGCTCCACTGGCGATAGTACCAAAGCCACTAAAATAAGCAGTAACACCACCTATCTTCGGTCCTATAACCGCAAGATACCCCATTAAAACAGCCATTTGACCAATTATGTTATTTTCATCTTTCATTATCAAATTTGCTGTCATTGCCTTGGTGGAGTCATCAAGAGCTTGAATTGTTGGTAGCATGGCTTTTCCAAAATCGTCACTAGCCTTCACCATTGTCTTTGCAATAGCGCCGGCTGCAGGCTCCAAAGCTCTGGCAAAGTTTGCTGCCATTTCCTCTGGGGTGCGGAGCGTTGCTGCGGCGGTCATTGCTGCTTCGGCAGAGGAATCTGTCTTGCCCATATCACCAACTAGAGCGTTTATGTCTCCGCTCATTGCTTTTGCAAAATCAGCCACATCACCAAATCCAGCAGACTCAGCTATCATCTTTTTCTGATAGTATTCCATGTCTTGAAATGCCACCCCGGCATCATCAATTGCTCCGCGGATCATTTTAAACCTTTCTGCCGGATCTGTTTCCATCATGAGGGACATTGAATCAACAAAATTGCCTCCCAATGCCGCGTTTAACCCGCCTACAGCGTCGGCTGCGCCATCGAACGTATCGAATTTATCAGTGACCCCAAGAAGCTTATTCATTTCTAAGCCAGTGACCTTAGTTATCCTTGTAAGTTCGCTAAATGCTTTCATCCCATTATCGCCAAGTTTAGCTAACATGTTGGCATTTGCAGAAAAATTACTTGTTAATGTCGATATGGGCATATTTAAGTCGATAGCAGTCGCCCTCAGCTGTCTCATGTTATCAGCAGCTTCATCAGAAGACATTCCCATGGACTTCATGCCTGTTTCTATGCCTGCCGCATAACTCGACATGTCAATCCCAAGCTGAGCCATTAGGGCGCCTTCATTAGCTAGGTTTGCTTGCATTTCACTTGATAATTGTGAATATACTGATGTTGAATTGTACAGAGTATTAACCGCTGCACTTGCATCGTCAGATGTAACTCCATATATTCTTAAAGCATCTGCAGTATCGGCAATTTGAAATGCCATTTCCTTACTCATGCCGGTCGTTCTTCGCGTATTTTGGATCATACCAACTAATGCGTCAGAATTTTTCTTTATATCTTGCGCTGCACTAAAGGCGCCACCGCCCACTTCGCGAAAGCCGCTTATAATCCCACTAAAGCCCTTGGTAGTCTTTTTTATCCCCTTGCCCATCAGATCTAAGCCCGTGGTAAAGCCCGCAAGTTCCTTCTTTGATTTTTTGGCTGCATCGCCAGTTTCTTTTAAGCCATCGGATAGTTCGCGAGCAGCACCTGCCGCATCTTCGGAGGCGCTGGTAGCGGTGTTTGTCGCTTCAGCAAGATCGTTAATTGAGCTAGCTAATCCCGGGACGGTATCGTCCCGAATCTGCTCTAATATTGCAACAATGTCGTCTAAATCTGCCACGTAAAATAAACCTTCTTATAATAAATAGTAAAAGCCCAAAAAGATGGGCTTTCAAAGACTATTGTAAATGCTTTGGAATATTAGGCTGATTGCGCTCTGATAAGGTTTGTGTAGAGCTGCCTTTCGACTTACTAGAAGATTTGATCGCATCTTGTTCTGCCTTAAGCTGGTTAGCCAGTCTTTCAGAAAACCAAACTCTTAGACCAATAGGTAAATTGTATGCCTCAGAAAAAGACCAACCACCAGAATATTTCATAAAGAAAAAAATCTCATATACTGACTCCATGTACTCAGGAGTTAGGCCAAAAAAAGTCCGCGGTTAACGGAACCTCCATGTCAACTTCGTAATCGCACTCCTCACATTGGTAGTGCTGAGTTAAGTCGATGTTTGGCTGTACATTTTTGTAAACTTCTCTGAGATATTTTGAATCCATTGACGGCAAATTGCTAGCAACATAATTTAGTGCCTCTGGGGTGTCATTATCGTTTGCTGATACAATTATTCCCCTCAACTGGCTCGTAATCATACGATCTGCCTTGTTTTTGTTTTTTGTTGTTTGACCTTGAGCTAAAAACTTTTCGTCGCGACCGGTAAGCAGCCTGAAATCAATCGAAAGATTTGATTTTGGCAAAACAGTATTAAACGTTCCGTCATCGTTTTGCGTTACACCTTCTAATATGCTATTTGTAACGGCAGCTTCGTTTAAATCGAAAGTATATTCGTTTTTAGCCTCGCATGCGGGACAGGCAATCTTTGTTGTATACTCGCTACCATATCCAGACACGCGACATGAAATAACTATTGCATTTCTGTCTCCAACCAACAGCGAAGACACATCGATTCGAGGATCCATAACAATACTCTGTAATACCCTGTCAATGGCAACACCCTGCTTCAGAAGGGAGCGGGAAGTTAATATGTCCTCTTCTTTTGCGGTCATTTGTTTAACCTCGATCACCTCTTGATTGTGAAGTGGGTGACCAGGCGGGTAGTACCTACCTTTTGATGGAAGCTCTACGAACTCAGTAGGAACAACAAACGAAAACGGTTGTTCGTTGTTCATCATCTGGTTGATAGGAGCCTCTGCTTGTTGAGGGGTGTTATCTACACCCGTCCTATCTCTATTTCTTGACAATATACACCTCTTTTATTATACGTTAAAGAAAGCGTCCCCACCGAGTACTTCTGCGGCGGATCCGGCTTTAGTTTCTATTCTAGCCCAATCGTACTTAAGTTTTAAGGCTATTTCTGTTAATTTTTCATCACCGTAAGAAAGAGTGCCACCAAAATCAACATCTTCAACCCATGCATTCCAAAGAGTCCATGTCTCAATAGGTCGACCATCGGCATCAATTTGTTTAATCTCAACACGACCTAGCGCGCCAACTGCGCGGGCTTTGGAGATGCTAGTCAGACTGTTAGAGGATGCATCGGTAGGAACTTTATATCCGCCGCCCTCAAGAATCCCAGCAATAGTCGCTGCAACATCCGGATCACCTCCTGGATCGACCATTTTGATATCGATTGAATTCCATGTGACCATCGCAGGATAGTAGAATGAATGATTCAAATATTTGTGCTCCGCAGAGGAGAGCGTAAATTGCGGTTTTGTAACCGAATTTGCATACCACAAAAGAGGACCACCGTTCCCGGTGATTCCTGTAATACTAACAGTGAACCTGAAATTTCTTTTTGGATCCTTAAGATCCGCATCTTCCCCAAAAGATTGTGACCAGAATGGCATTTTAAATTTTCTCCTATACGATAACTAGTTTAACTAGTGTTTTTATTTAATTTTAGTCGTCAAATGATGCGCCAGTTGAGGCAATTACGAAGTCAATCGCAATAAACTCAATAGCACGAGCTGGTTTGACCATGATCTTCGCATATAAAATGTTCTGATCAATGAGATCTGCGGTAGTAGTAGTCTCGTCAAGAATTAGACGATAATCCGTAATACCAAATCTGGTCTTAACATTAGCCAAGAATGGCTCAATGAGTCCCTTGAATCTATCCCAAGTATCTTGGACATTTTGTTCAAAGAGTATTTGTGTCGAAAGAATGGAGATTTGCTTCTTCAAGTAAATTACCAATCTACGAACATTGATTCTGTCAAGTGCCGAGGGGCGCTCTTGAAGAGTTTTCTGTCCAAGAACGACGATCCCATTGGATGGGAACGATGCAATCGGATTGATTCGCGCATCGTAGAGGGTATCACGATCGCGAGAGGAAAGCCTCTCTGAAACGTTCGTGACTGGTATCCCAGCGGCGCCTTCAGTAAGCCCGCCACGGTTGAATCCGGCGGGAGCAAACCAAACATCCGATACTGACTCGGAATAGGCTAAGACGCCCATCATGGCGACGGTAGGCGGAATCCAGACAAGCTGACCAGTGCCGGCGTCTCTAGTTTGAACCCATGGGTAGAAGGTGGCGCCGTAAGAGCTGTCTAATCTTCTATCTTTAAGGTTGTTTGCGGTTCCAAGTGGATCCTTTGCAGGTCGGTTAACCTTGGTTTTATATTCCTCGTGAGTCGGGGTATATACATTAGCCAAATCAATCAGAGTAAGAGCGTCAGCGCGATCTTCACAAACTTGAAGCTGATATTGAGTCAAGATGTCATTAGTAAGCCCGGGACTTGTTAACAAGTTAAAGTCCAGCAAATCAACATCTGCAATAGTCGTAATTGCTCTTCTATATGTATGATAAGCGTAGTTGTCGTTTTCTGTTGGGGCACCGGTCATTAGCGTGTTTGCCAGTGGATCGGGTTTTGTAATATCGAATCCATCGAAGCCACCCCAGAATGGTGCGGTAAACTTATTGTATTCTGCGTCCAAGAGCGTTGTGTAAGAACTCGATTCTGCGCTTACCGAAGTTCCGCCGGCTCTAGAGCCTGACTCATAGAAATATGAAGCAGATGTGCTAGCATTTGTTTTTCTAACGTCATCAAGCGAGAATACGTGACAATATCCAATGACTCCGTGTCCCGCAGTAAGATCACCACTTGTTGGATCATCTGGAAATCCAGAATAAATCAGCCTATGTAAATCTGCCACACTTGGGTCAGAATTATTCGATGTGGCGGTTCTTGTGGTACGGAAACCAAAGTAAGCCTTAGTCGGATCGGTTAATCCGCCATCAGAAGCACTTTTCCTAAGTAACGCTTTTGGGAACTTGAAGGAGGCTGTAAGGTTGTTACTGGTTCCGCCTAACAGTTCAGCGCCGTCAAAACCATCTAAGCCAGTTTCCCCAGCAAATCCAGCGAAAGAACCACTCCAAGCCAACATTGTTTTGTGGATAGCCTCTGTGTCTGGATCGGTTGCATTGGTCACGGCGCCAGAGCCGGACATAACGGGTGCTCCAAAATAACCGAATGGAAGCAAGGATGCTTCGGTAGCTCCGGCTTCAACATCATCATTCATTTCTACATAAATGTATCTGGATTTGTTGTCGTACTCGCCGTAGTATCTAAGTCTCTGATTTACTTCGTCCCATTCCGAATATCTATCTCCGATTTTTCTTGCGACAAAGTTTGGAGATGTTGGATCAAGATTACAGTTATCATATCTTTCGACAACCTGTACGTTGTTGTCGGTGTCTGTGAGTTTTCTTAAGACGACCGAGAAGGATCCGTAATCGCCGAGTTGGGTATTAGACTGTCTAATCCTTTCAATCGACACTTTAAGGTTTTTATGCAACCACTCACCATGACCGCGACCCTTGAGTCGGAAAAGCTTTTGCATGCTTTGAGGTGTGTAGCTTCCAAACGCGCCCACATCTTGAGAAATAAACCAGCCGGCAACAGCTTCGCGTGATGCCTGACCTTTCATTAGGTGAGGTCCAATTGATGAACCAGCGGTAGAACCTGAACCAAGTCCAAGAATAATTCCAATTCCAGCAGTATTGTGAAGACCTTCTTCGCGGACGTTTTGCTCATACGATTCACCGAGCCAATAATCTTTTTCTGCGCTGGTTGGATAGAAATCACCTGCGCTACCTAATTGTGGGTTAGTGTTAAACTGGTTCCTGATAAAGTTTTCAGAATTATCGTTGAAGTTAAACAGGAAGGTTTCTTCGCCTTGGGTTGCACTCTTAATAAGCACTTTATAGTTTCCGTTTGAATCAGAGCCAATATAAGCTCCAGCAGATGCTGTTGCTCCATCAGCGCCACCGACCAAGTTGCCACTTAATTGAATTTTACCATTTTGCAAATACCAAATAGCAGCACAAGAACCGGTTCCCATGTTACCAGCATCGCGCGGTTCAGTTCCGCCAGAGAAGGTTACTATGGTCAGATGGCTGGCATCTGTAATATCACCGCCTCCGCTGCCAGCTGCTGCGCTTGGCGATGAGGCTGAGTTTCCGGCAGTGCCCTTAGTGTTTTGTGTTACGGTCACAACAGCGGTGCCGCCAGTGCTTGCAGTAAAATCGTCGTGAAGGTTAATAGTTGTTGCGATAGCTAGTGCTTGTGCTATATTGTTAGTAGAACCACCGGATGCGGTGCTAGCATCAAAAGTTCCGTCTGCGGATGCTCCGGATGTGGTGGTCATAGCGTTAGCGCTACCGTGACCAGTAATTGTAACTGTATCTCCGCCGGCTGTAACAAGCGAAATTGTGTTTCCGGTTGTAATCTCTCCGGCATCAGCAACTGTTAATGTAGCAGATGCCGCGAATCCGTCTGGAACATCTCCGCTGCCTGTCGAGCCAGATGCGAACAAGAAGAGACCATATGCACCGCCGTTACTTGGTGCGGTTTCGTCGGCTGAAGCATCGACGGCGAGAGTGTTGGTAGTTTGCCAACCAGCGCGCCCACCAACGGAGCCGTCATTGGTTGTGGTTTGCTGACCCAAGAGTCTCATGTAAGTTAAAGGAGCTACGTTTGATCGTAAGAACGCTTTTGCAGCATAAGTTCCGTACATTGGAGATTGCAAGTTGCCATTACGATAAACATCGCCGCCGGCATTGCCTGGAACGGTATCGCCGAACATCTCGACGAATTCTGAAAACGATTCTACTGTAATTGGCTCCATCGCCAAGCCTTTAGTGGCTCGTCCAATCACTACTGGTCCAATTGCTTCTGGACTTCTTGGTCTAAAGGAGTTATCAATTTCATTGATAAAAACACCTGGAGAAACAAACTTAAAGTTTTTAATTGACATCTTTGCTATACCCTCTTTTTAGTTATAATTCGAAAAATTATAAGTTAATCATCAGTAAATAGTTGAAGCATTTTCAAAAGTCTTCAACTTTCTAAAGAAAATGGGTGCAGTTCAGGAACTAACTCTTAATAAATCCCGGTTCGCCAGGAAGTGGAATTGTTTCGCGTGGAAAAGTAAGCTCAACAAGGTTTTCTTCAATTTTTACTATTTCTCGATCGTCGCTATCACCCTCGCCCATCAGATAACCTAAAACTTTGATTTTTATATCTGTAGAAAACATCCTTTCATCTTCATTAAGCGAGGCAACGTTATTATTGTGAGTGAAGCCTCCATCAATAAACGCTTCATATAGGTGTCCGTTTCTTCTCATCACAAAAGAATTAATTTGACCGGTTCTTGCCATAAATGGAGAAACTAAGTCGTTCATCTGTTGTTGATATTCAGTATTAATTTTGATTTTATATTCTGCTGCCACATAAACAGGAATTGGGATTGAAAGGGTCTGAATTACGATTTTCTTGTTTATTCTTGGATAATGTTTTTGGTGTACTACGGTATTGGGCAGTTTCCTCATTGCTGCCGCGGCTGCGAAATTTCTGGTTTTGTCTTCGACAATTCTTCTTGCTATAACTATCCTGCCAGTGCGTCCGTTATAATCATTTGAATATATTTGTGCCCTATATGACCCTTTGTTCTCAGGATCTTTAATAACACCTGTTCTCTCAATACTTATAAGTGGCAACTTCAAAGCTCCAGTGTCGTCTCTTAGGTTTTTTTCGTTTTTAATTTGGAAAGCTCTTTCTGGTGACTGCCACAGGACCGGTACTGTTTTTCTTCCTTCGTTTGTTTGTGTTGTAAGCTCTAGATCTTTCTTAACCCACGATGTTATTGCATAATCAATATCTTCCAAAGTGGATGCTAGCATACCAATTTCACGCAAAGATAAAGAGCCCGAATTTGGTAAATCCGGTAGCATTGCAAAATCAAAATTATCAGGTCGCATCGAATAGTCCCTTTCTGGCGCGCTTGCAGATTGCTGACACTTCAAAAGTGTGATTAACTTGCCCGAAGAGTTTTCGGGGCTCCAATAGTTTAACTATCTCGTAATATGTTTTACCATACAAAATAAAGTCTCCCTCGCGAACAAACATGTTTTGATCTTCGTTTAGTCGCCTCTTATGAAAGTTGACTGTCACCACTGAATCAGAATCGATGCCCATTCCTTCCAAATATGAAGATTCTTCTTTATCGAATTTGACAAGTGCGTAGATCCTGATTGGAGGAAGATAGGTTTTTTCTACTGCTTCGCCGTACATGTCATGAAAGCTTGTTGTTTGCATGTCAATCGCATAATATAAGACTTGTTGTCCAATGATGTTCTCTATAAGTTCATCATTGACTTGTTTTACTAAATCTCGCTCTTTTTTACCTAAAAAAAGCGGCGGTGGCAGCTGTTCTGGTCTTTCCCATTCGTTTGACATCTATGCTACCCTACAAAAATTGGCAATGGTGAAAACGCGAACGTTTTAGCAGCTGCTTCTGCCTTTTCAGAAGAAATTCTCGATATTTCTTGATATTCGGTCTCTTTTAAGATTTCCATCAGTTTATCTTTCAATTGTTGTTGTTCTTCTTTCGCCTGAGACAGCAACTCAGAGTGATTTAGGGTCACTGATTCACCCGGGATTGGAATTGTGGTGAATTTACCTCTAATTTGACCCAACATTTCCTTACACAATGCAAGGGCATACTTGCGGATCCACTGTTTACCTATACCATTAATGTTTTCGTATGGAATATTACCATATGGCAGGGTATTCAGGTTATTGACACCCCTGTTGCCATCTTCATATTCTGCGTCAGCGGTTGAATCTTCTTTAACATAGAATTTAAACCATATTTCGTCATCGAAAAATGCACGATCTGCAGGTGGAGGATATAATCTCATTTTGTTATTCTTTATTTCATATGAATAATGAGAGGTTCTGGTGAAAATAGAGTCTTCATACATAATGGCTTGCATTTTGTTCTGCCAAGTTGGAATAAGCTCAAAAGTGGAGTCATCAGCAAATTGACCATATGTATTCATGTTTCCAACAACACCAATACCGCCATAATAACCATAAAATCTCCATTGTGCCCTAGGAGATCTGAAATATACCTGTGTCACAAATATTCTTCTTTCATCGATTTTTCCAGAATAAGGAACTCCACGACCGGTCTCATCCACCCCAGATACATCTGCTGTTTGTATAATTTTTTGAAGATCGTAATCTTGTACCCCATCATTTGGATTAAAGGATGCTGAATAGATCGTATTTGTTCCACCAAATCCAGCTTTTGTTGCTAGCCCATCTCCAACCTTTAAGGCATAAGAGGATTGAAATCTTGGAAACTTTAAATTGGATCCTGTTGGTCCAGAAGTCTGTTCTCCTAGGTGGTTGAATGTTCCAGTTACGTCGCCAAGTGCCGAGTCTAATGAATTTTTAGCTTGGTGAAGATTAAGAATATAAGAATATTCAAGTACAGACTCCTCATAAGCTGAGTAAACATTTGCTGGGGTCAGCTCAATGTCTACAACATCTCCACCGAGTTTTCTGTAAACATAATTGACTTGTAGTGCGGCGCCTTCCAAAAAATCAGCTGATCCCGTATAAATTTGAAACGGGATAGACTCTGCTACATCGTTCTTGGAGCCTGTTTGGGTAAGTATGACCGCACTGGTCTCAGATTTTGGATTTAAATTTGTTGGCATTAAAGAAATCTCCTACATCTAAGTAGTAATCTAGCCAACAAAACCCCACATGATACTAGTCAGTAAATACTAAAAAACCCCCTTACGGGGGCTTTTAGTTATTATTCATCGTTTTCTGGTTCTTCTTCGGTAACCTCGACCGGAGTTGGTTCCGGGTCAGGTGTGAAGATCCCGATGGCTTGAGCTAGCAAACCTGCATCTTCAAGGGCATATACCCCTCTGCTTTGTGCTACTCGCACTGCTTGAATTAACAAGGACAATGCTTGCTCTTGTGTTGTTACTACTTGTTGTGACATTGACAAAATACCTCCTGAATTGATTACTGTCGATAGTATAATAGCATATGCTGCTTATTATGTTTAATAAAAATAGATTACTATTCTTTGGTTTTTGGTGTTGCTTTTTTAGCACGACGTTTTTTAGGAGCAGTTTTCTTTGCTGGTGTTTTTTTAACAGCAAGCTTAGGTTTTGGTGCTCTTACTTCTTTCTCTAATACTGCCTCTGGCTCTGGTTCTGCAACAGGCTCCGGAGTTAATTCTGGCTCTGGTTCTGCAACAGGCTCCGGAGTTAATTCTGGCTCCGGTACTGTTTCTTCAATTACAGCTGGTTCTGGTTCCATTTTGTTCTTTGGCGCAAATTTTTCAATACCATATCTTTTTAAAATTTCAGGACTAAGTTTCTCGCCAAGCATTGTCATTTTTTTAATGAGCGTTCTTGCTCGTTTGGTTCTCTTGCTCATATAATCTCCTGCGGCTATGAGTATAATAAATAGTTGTTAAAAAACAAAACCCCCGTCCGGAAGACGAGGGGCTTGTTGTAATATTAAGTTGATATCAAGTATCGACTGTGATGGCGCCATCAGCAACCACACTTCCTAACATGTAGTACTTGTTACCATCGCAAACAAACTCAAGTTGACTACCGCCAATTGTTTCGCCCGTTACTGTAACAAAGTCTGCATCTACGTCGGTTAATCCGGCTGCGCCAGTGGTTTCGTGAACCTGTAATAACAGTAGGTTGTCTACAAAAGTTGAGGCGCCGGCTGCTCTAATTTTAATAAGGCAATCGTCACCGCCAGCGTCAAGAACAGCTGTCTTGACAATAAATTTGCACCACCAGCCTTCTCCGGCTTCGGATGGGTGAGGTAGCGAGTGTGTAACATCCGCGCTGTAGCTGGTGCCGTCAAGCATGAAAATCGTCCCACAGTCGTGGACTTGAATTTCAGTTGCGCTTGTTGTTAATGCTTCGATTTTTTTTCTATCGGCAGAATATCTTCCTGATTTAGACATGTTAAATGTTCTCCTATTAATTTTGTCTGGGCATTCTGCCCTTTTATCACTTATAAATAGATTGGTATATTTTAAAAAGTACTTTATAGATGAAAAAATATAAAACTAAAAATCTCAAAAATATACCGGCGAAAAAATTTAACAAATCGGCATTTTGAGATTTAAACTTTAAAACAAAAAAGCCCCCCTGCCGAAACAAGGGGACTTCTTATTTGATTATTTGGTTAGCTATCAGCTAGAGCCAGACTCACCAAGGATACCACGACAGATAACAAGACCGTACATATCTGGACGGACCATCTTCTTGGCGTAGCGAGTCATCACGCCCTTACGGGGCACGAAGTCCTCTACACCGAAGATTGTTGGCGTAGTTTGCAGTGGGACGTATGGAGCGTACACATATCCGCTTTCAAGGAAAGAGGATCCGCGACGACCAACGAGCACAACTTGACGAAGGAAGTATGGGTCAACAATGACATCAAACTTCTTGCTCAGCGAACCAACATTAACTGCTCCAACAGAACCAGTTTCGGAATCGTGAGTGACACTCGCACGGAATCCCGCAGTGAACTCAAGAATGTTGGCAACTTCAGGTGAACACACCAAGAAGTTAGCGCCACCACGCAGAGTCTTACGATGGATTTGTGCAGAGACATCGTTGATAGTTTCAACAAGAGTCTCGTACCACTCAGACACAGTACCAGTAAAGTCTGGAGCAGCAGCAGTTGCTCCAAGCTCAGCACCAGTCTCGCGGTTCACGAAAAGACCAGGAGAGCGCGACCAGTAGTAGGTAGCAGCCTTGGCACCACTAACAAGGTCCGCAAGAATCTCGCGGTCAATCTCAAGAGCAATTTGCTCAGAGAGAATGCTTGTAAGCTCAACCTCTGCATCAAGGTTGTGGTAGGCGTTAAGGTCTTGACCTAACTCCGGAGTCCACTTAGCCTTGAGCTTTTTGGTTTGAGCGGTGACAGCAATACTGTCCACCTTGATGTCGATCTCTGGGATGTTTGCACTTCCTTCAAGACCCCACTCGGCAGCACCAACAACAGAGCCAACGGCTCCGCCTGCGTTGATGTTATCAGTAACAGGGAAAGTTAATTCACCTGCGCCGATCGCTGTACCAGATGTTACACTAGTGTCAGCTGCAGTAACCTGAGAGCCGTCACAAGACAGAACGAAACGAACAGAGTCAGCGCTAGCGGCTGATTCGGACGCATCCGTAATGTGTTGAGTTAAACGACGAACAAAAGTCTCAGCGCCGCCAGCGTCACCAGTTAAAGCATCAATTCTAGCGTCAAGAGTCGCCAAAGCAGTATCACTGATTTGGAAAGCAGACATGTTATCGAAATCTATATCGTCTACTCCACCGCCAGTAGCGATTTCTGAAGACAGGATGTCAATAACAACAATGCCGATAGAGCTGTCGGTACTTGCCAACAAGTCTGGATCGTACTGAATAAGCTTCGCATTGGTTTCGCTAACGGAACCATTACAAAGGAATGCAGCTTTAACACCTAACATTGTACCATCTGCTGCGATGGCGCCGTCATTAGAACCGGTTGGGGATGCATATGAATAGCCGCGTGCCGAGTTACGAGGACCAGATAAGTCAGTCTTGTAAGTCGAATCAACTAAGTTAACACCACCAGTGATTTGTGAACCAACACGGTCGGTACCATAAATCGAGGATCCGGTAACATTACCAAAACGCGAAGAAAGCGCATCAGCAGTTCCGCCGAGATCAGGTGAATACACGAAATCAAGGAAGAAAATGAGACCCGAGGGCAAACTCATTGGTTGGACAGAAACAAGATCGTTTGCGATCAAGCCTGCAAAGACGCGACGAACGATTGGAAATGCAACAGATGCAAAACCCTCGACGTCACCAGCACTCATGCTGCTACTCTCTCGTAGAAGCTCTTTAGCTTGGTTTTCAAGCAAACGAGCCATTGTGTTTTTTGAACGATCAGTGTGAAGACCTTCGAGAAGACCAGTCTTCTCCCACTTTGATAACAAAGCGTGGCTTTCTGAACGCATATCTCGACTGACCACACCTTCGGTCAGTCTTTCTATAATACTAGACATTTTAAAATCACCTCCTTTTATATAATATGATTATTTTATTCCAGCTAGGATTTTCATACGATCCGTAACAGGATCGGATGAAGGCGCCTCTTTACGAGTAGCCCTTAATACAGAAGTTCTACGACCAATTGCCTCGCTCAGTGATTTTGGCGACTTTTTAGGAGCCGACTCCACTGTGCTTTGAAGCGTCTCGAAGATCGTTTTTGCTTCTGTTACTGAACCGGCGCTAGAAATGGCTTCAGCAATTTTATCTTTTTGCCGCTCATTCAAGGAGGGATTTCTTAATATCCGGTTCGTATACAACAAGCGAGCGTTAGAAAGATTTACATCTTGTAAGTTTTCCTTAAGCTCTTGAAGTGCTTGGGTATATGTATTGTTTTGCTCATCGAGTTGGTTATTTTCAAATACCAACTCTTCGTGAGCTTTTTTCAAATTTTCTAATTCTTCGGCGACATCGGTAGATACACGATGTGCCATTTCTTTTTCTATCTCATGAACTTTATCTTCATGGTGACGACCAGCCCAGCCGGCTAGATCGGCTCCCATATCGACGGTGAGTTTTTCCATGATCGCATCGACAAGTGAATCCATAGAATCGGCTTCTTCCAATTCTTCATCGTCATCATCGCCCTTCTTCGCATCTTTTGCGGCGGACTTCATAGGCTCTTCTTTATTACCATCTTTGTCTAAATCTAAATAATCTGGCTTGGCAGCTTCGTCGAGTTCTTCTTCTTCTTCGTTCAAAAACTCTGAAAGATCGACCTCTTCATCTTCGTCTAATTCAGTCGCAAGCGCAGCAACAGCTTCTTGTAAAGCACCAAGATTAATATTTAATTCTACGGGCTCTCCCTCTGTCGGAAAAGATTTCAAATTCTTACCGTCTAATTCTGCAACGCCGTCGGTACCTGCAAAGGGGATTTCATCCTCGGTAATCTCACCACCCTCAGCCTCTTCGGTCTCTGCTAAAGGATCTGCTAAAGCAGGAGCAGCTTCTAAGCCGGCGGCAGGATCTACTGCGGCGGGATCAGCAGCAGGGTCAACTACAGGCTCTTCTCCGGGCAACGCAAGACCAAGTTCGTCTTCCTGCTCAAGCAATTTGTTTAAAGTGTCACGAACTTCTTCGGAATACTTTTCAATTACAACAGTTTCGGCGTTCTTTAAAGCCGCCTCGCGCAACGCTTTGGCGTCAACAATAGCTTCGTTAAGCAAATTAGACATGTAGATAACTCCTAAATCAACAATA
>TARA_R110000824_G_scaffold208405_1_pt1 | contig 26732 bp, 26 predicted proteins | sample TARA_R110000824 | Tara Oceans TARA_R110000824 (sample SAMEA4397747) | marine metagenome | biome: Polar Biome; feature: [MES] marine water layer (ENVO:01000295) within the mesopelagic zone...; material: water (ENVO:00002006), including particulate matter (ENVO:01000060) such...
ATTGCATGGGAAAACTTAGCAGATATCACTTTTCGTACAAAACCTAGCATCGGATACCAGTTGAACAGCTTGAACGCTGCATTGAACGGCATCTCAATACCACCCTGACCGTATAGCAGCAAGGCGGCACCAGAGGCGACGAAACCGATGGCAGCGAATACTCGTTGCCCGGTCAGCATCATTACCAACATCGTCGCGAACATCAGAACGGCAATCATTTCGTAACTCATGAGATCTCTACTCCGCGGTATCTAGCCAAATCCTTGAAGAAAATAGATATCGTCTGGAGGATCATCAGTACGAGGGCGCACACCATAGCGACCTTGATTGGCACCATAGAAGGGTTCCACATGGAGAATCTGGTCTCACCGTACTCGATAGCGTACAACGTGCTTGAAATCGAGCCGAACAGCATCACACCCAAGTAAAATAGCAGGCAGGAATTAGTGACAAGATCCATACCGGCCTGCTTGCGCTCGCTCAAGCTTGAGTAAATCAGGTCCATGCGAACATGCGAACCCAGCTTGAGCGAGTAGGCACCACCAACGAAGTAGTAGGCGGTTAGAGTGAATTGCGCGAACTCCAACGCCCAGTGCACAGGGATGTTGATGACATTACGCATAATCGCGTCATAGAGCAGTACCGCGATCATGACGAAAACAAGGTTCATGGCCAGAATACCTAATAGCCATGTAGTGGCATCGATGTATTTCACGTACAGCCGGATTGCTTTAGGCATTTGGCCCTCACAAACTGTATTGTTTTGTTTGTTGCTGAGTTTCCGATCATTATTGTTAGTGGATTTTTCCTACAGCAACCTCGTTCAATGATATATACAAAAATCATGCCAATTTTCATAAAAAATTGTATATATTCGATTGCAGACGACATAGCTGCTTGAGGCATATTGCAAGCTAGTGCCTTTACTAACTTATGGCAGGCTTTATGACTGAGTCAACATTATTTGTTGTTTTTTTGTGGTTAATAGCCTAAAAAATGCACTAAAAATGCACATTATTCATAAGGTCTGCTTATATATAGTGCGATAATTTGGTTTTCTCAATCAAAATTCTCTCATTAGCAGTTTTGCTTATCACAACCTATGCGGAAACCCGTGTGTCTCTGTTCTGACGATTAACACGATCAACTCACCTTCAAGCTGTTGTGTCTAGAAGGAAGCGCTTCGCTGGCCGAGCAGTAAAATACGCTTCTTATTCGATTTGGCTTGGCGCCTTCGCGCTGGTACACAGGAGATTGGCAAGCAAATATCTCAGGATCGTTTTGCTGTCGATGAATGGCGAGCGTGATAATGCCTTTCAGACCCTGCCTGCATGTACAGACCCGCGATACGGGCGCAAGACATGCCGCCCGTACAGAGAGCCCCACAAACTGATGCTCATGGTTATGCTGGCCAGCTGTGGGAAATAACCTGGTTGCTATAGCGCTTGTGCATAGATCTTCCTTAAAGCTCAGGAATGCGATGATCATTGTTGGTGTGGGCCATAGAATTCACGATCAAAGAGTCCGAAATATTTCACGCTCTGGTCAAGCGGGCGCGCTATTCCACAGTTATCGCTGATAGCTATTAGAGTAACTAATTTAAGGTCTTTTCATTTACACAAAACGATAGAATGTCCCTTGAGCGGCCTGCTCATGGAATCATTGAAAAAAGACACAATTACAAGTCACCACTACCCACTCCCCCGCCTGACTAAACTGAACGATCCATGCAGGAACCGCGAAGCTGCTTGTTTTTTTTGAAATACTGCTTAATATGACCAATACGGTCATAATATACATAATATCGGTCAATAATCAGTCATGAAAACATCGGATTCAAATTGCTATGATGTGGCCATAATCGGTGGTGGAGTCGTGGGCTGCGCTGTGGCTCGACGCTTTGCTTTGGAAGGAGCGCGCGTGATTCTGGTCGAAAAGGGCGACGATATCCTCTCAGGTGCCAGCAAAGCCAACAGCGCCATTCTGCATACAGGTTTCGACGCGCCTCACAACAGCCTGGAACTCGCCTGCATGCGTGCGGGGTATGCCGAGTATAGAGAGATTGCCGAGCGCATGAATCTGCCTCTACTGGAAACCAGTGCTATGGTCGTGGCTTGGAACGAAAGCGATGAGTCGAAGTTGGATGCCATCGTTGCCCACGCTCATCGTAACGGTGTCAGCAACGTGGAGCGCATCGATCGCGAAGAGGTGCTAAGGCACGAACCGGAGCTTGCCAGATCCGCTCTAGGTGGTGTACTGGTACCGGACGAGCATGTCATAGACCCCTGGACCGCACCGTTGGCCTATGTGCAGCAGGCCATGGATCACGGCGCTGAGGTTTGGCGGGGAGCCAATCTGCTTGCGGGAGACTTCGACGGCCAGCATTGGCAGCTTAAGACCTCGCGTGGCGACATCACTACTACCGAAGTAATCAACTGCGCGGGCCTATATGGTGATCGTATCGAAACACTGCTGCTAGGAGACAGCCATTTTCAAATCCGGCCACGCAAAGGGCAGTTCGTGGTGTTCGACAAGGCCGCTGCCAAATTGCTGCGGAGCATTATTCTTCCCGTGCCTAACGAACGCACCAAGGGTGTGGTATTAACTCGAACAGCTTTCGGCAACCTACTTGTGGGTCCTACTGCCGAGGAGCAGGAGGATCGTGAGCTGGCAGCAACGGATCAGAAAACCCTCAATACTCTCATTGATGCCGCTGAGGCTCGACTCCCCGGTATAGCAGGGATCCCTGTCACCGCGATCTATGCTGGCCTGCGACCCGCCAGCGAACATAAAGCATATTGCGTTCGTGAGGAGAGGGACAGACATTTCATGACCTTGGGAGGCGTGAGGTCGACCGGCTTGACCGCTGCCCTTGGCCTGGCGCACCACGCCTTCGAAAGGTATTGCACACGACACTCACATACACCTATAACGAATCCTAGATGGCCACGTATGCCTAACATTGCTGAACATCGGGAGCGCGATTGGCAGAAAAAAGGCTACGACGAAATAGTCTGTCACTGTGAACTGGTCACACGGCGCGAAATCGACGCAGCTTTTGACTCTCCTCTTCCACCTGGTGATTTGGGCGGTCTAAAACGCCGCACACGCGTCTGCATGGGACGCTGTCAGGGATTCTACTGCGGCGGACGAGTAGCAGAGCTGACTGAGAATCGCTTTATCACACCTCTGACCACAGGTCACTGCCATGATTGAGTCGGTTGCCAAGAGCCTCAATGACGATGCTTCATTAAAGTTTAACGTCATGTCTAAGGTTACTTGCCATAAAGAATGTGACGTTGCCATCATCGGTTCTGGGCCAGCGGGCCTGTCCGCGGCGGTCGAACTCCGGCGGCAGGGAATAGAGCGGGTTTGGGTATTCGAACGCGAAACTGAGGCCGGGGGCATTCCTCGACACTGTGCTCATCCGCCCTATGGTATCCGCGAATATAAACGCCTGATGACAGGACCTGATTTTGCCCGACGCAATACAGAGGAGGCAGGTAAGGCTGGTGTCACAATATTTACCCGCCACACAGTGGTTGAGCTCAAGCCAGGCGGCGAACTCTACCTTACCTCACCCGAGGGGCCGATGGTAGTCAGTGCTCACCGTGTCCTGCTCGCCGTCGGTGCAAGGGAAACACCACGCTCAGCCCGGTTGATATCCGGTAGCCGCCCCATAGGAGTCATCAATACGGGAACCCTGCAATCCGAGATTTATCTCAAGAACCTAAAGCCTTTTGAACGTCCTCTTATCATTGGCACCGAATTAGTCAGCCTCTCCGCTATCTGGAGTTGCCTAAAAGCGGGAATTCGCCCAGTCGGTATGGTAGAGGCGAACCCGCGCCCGACCGCACGCTGGCCACTCCATTGGTTTCCGCAACTTTGTCGCGTTCCTCTCTACCTGAACACCATGCTAGAGAGTATCGAGGGCGACAAAAGGGTCGTGGGCGCTTGGCTAAGCTTGGGCAATGGTAAGAAAAAGTATATTGAGTGCGATGGTATTTTGCTCTCTGGTCAGTTTACACCGGAGTCGTCGCTACTTCGCCTTTCGTCGCTTGAGGTAGACCCCAATAGCCAAGGGCCTTGTGTTGATCAGTTTTTCCGATGCTCTGATCCCGCTTATTACGCCGCAGGAAATCTCTTACGCCCTATCGAAACCGCAGGCTGGTCGTGGAGAGAAGGGAAGCGAATTGCTGGTTATATCAACGACGATCTAAACGGCAAATTGCCTTCACCGACTGCCAGTATGATCTCTGTCAAATGCGAACCTCCAATCAAGTATTGTCTCCCTCAGAAATTAATAGTTGGAGCGCAGAGTAAGATAGATCTACAGCTACGTGTAACGCGGCGCACTCATGGGACTCTGACGCTACAGGCCGGTGAGTGTATTCTCTGGAGGCGTACTCGCACATTTCTTCCGGAACGCCGAATCCTGATCTCGCTCGACAAGCTGGTCTGGCCTGAAACCACACAACTAGATGTCACTATTAGAGAAACACGCTGATTATCATTGAGGCACAACAAATATGCGGTTACTTGCAATCGATCAAGGCACTACGAGTACTCGCTCGCTGCTAGCCGAGGGCCAAGGCAACCACTGCAATGTGGAGGTTCGCTGCTCGTTGCGCCATCAGCAGCACCGGCCCCATGATGGCTGGGTCGAGCACGATCCGCTGGAATTGCTCAACAATATTGAACAGTGCCTGGAGAGCGTTGGCCAAGTGGACGCCATCGGGCTGGCCAATCAAGGGGAGAGCTGTCTCGCGTGGGACGCCGATACTGGGCAACCTCTTTCTCCCATCATCGTCTGGCAAGATAATCGCACGACAACCTACATAGAGAGACTAAACCGAGAGGGTGTTGCGCCTGTGGTGCGTGAACGCGCTGGTCTTCCTCTAGACGCCTACTTCTCAGCAAGCAAACTCGGCTGGATGATGGAACACCTCCCCGCAGTGCGCAAGGCCTATAATAATGGACGCCTGAAGCTGGGAACGACAGATGCCTTTTTCCTGGATCAACTCACCGGAAGTTACGTGACCGATGTCACGACGGCATCACGCACATCACTGATGAACCTAGCTACCTGTCAGTGGGATGACGAGCTATGTAGGCTCTTTGGCGTACCGATCGAGGCTCTACCGACCATCCGGCCTAGCGTCGCACACCATGGGATGATCGGCAATGTGCCGATCAGTGCGTCGCTGGTTGATCAACAGGCGTCTCTTTATGGCCATGGATGCCGCCAACCGGGGGACGCCAAGATTACCTTTGGAACTGGGGCTTTTGCTTTGGTCGTGACTGGAGACCGCATCATCAACGATACCACCCAAGGGCTCTCGACGACCGTCGCTTGGCAGGCGGATGGGGCACCAGTTTACGCTATGGAGGGAGGAGTCTATGATGCCAGTGCGGCGGTGGAATGGGCCTATAGCCTCGGCCTCTTTCAAGATCACACCGAATTGGCCCGATTCGTAGCACCCCCTGCCATAGAAAGACAGTTGACCTTTATACCTGCTCTATCAGGGCTCGCCTGCCCCCATTGGGATCGGAGCGCTGGAGCGCTTTGGCTAGGCATGCACGGAGGGACGACTCGCCAAGACCTTTGCCAGGCAATACTGGAAGGGATCGCAATGCGTAGCGCTGAGGTGATTCGGGCCATGGATGCTCACCTTTCCGTTACTGATAAGCTATCCATCGATGGAGGCTTGGCACGCAGCCCCTATTTTGCGCAATTCCTGGCTAATGTCTTGCAGCGCAAAATTATAACGCAACGTTTCGACGAGCTTACGGCGCTGGGCTGCGCAGCAATGGCTGCAAAGGGCATCGGCAAAGAGCTACCTCCGACGCAAAATACTCGCCACATCTTTACCCCAACGGTTACCGAAGTAGTGGCTAATGAGTGGCAAAGTCGCTTTTCCGATGCCCTCAAACGCTCAACTAATTGGCGTTAAGCTTGCCTACATCTACTTGAAAGAACACAAAGTAAAACAGTTGCTTTGTGATTACTCCCGCATTTTTTCCAATGGCTTATGTACTGGGTAGCGTAGCCGGGCAATTCAGGATCAGTGAAATTGTTGATCAACCTAATTGGGTGGTGTCTTTCTACATACCTAAAGCAATCATCAAATCTCGTAATCTAAAAGCGATCGAGTCGATATAGGTTGGCCTAAATCAAAAACGGCCAACAACCAAGATGATCCCGCATGGGAGACCCGACGTCACCCCCAGATTGAGTAGCGCTACACTTTAGAGTCTGATCCTATGGGTAATAAGAACACCAACGGCCTTTTGAGAAAGGGGGCAGCCCCGTCCTTTACGGCCAGGAAGAACTCGACGAGATCGCCGACTCGCTGCCGCACAAGACTCTGGACTAGCTCACGCCGTTGGGAGTTTACGTCAAGAAATCGGTCGCCGGCTTCGAGCATTCTCTAATAGCGTTGCCTTTAGAGCTTGAGGCCGCCCATTCATTAAATTTGGCAAGGTAATCGGTAGCTCGCTAACTTGACAAGAATGATCAAAGATGATCAAACTCCTAGTTGCTGATAATAAAACAAAATCACGCAAATTACAGGGTATCTTTATGAAAAAACTATCTTTTTTATCCACCGCAATGCTTTGTTCGGCGATTAGTGGAAGCTTTCTTGTGACATCTGCACATGCTCAGGAAGCTTATACCGTCGGCGTGGAAGCTTCCTTTCCGCCTTGGGCATACGTTGAGGGCGGTGAATTCAAAGGTATTGCCATTGATGCAATGGAAGCCATTGCAGGTGAGGCAGGTTTTGAAATTGAGTTTCAAGATATGCCCTTTCCTTCCTTGATCCCCGCGTTAGCTGCAGAGAAAATTGATATTCTCGCAACTGGGCTGACGGTGACTGAAGAGCGCAGTCAGAATATCGACTTTACAATCCCTTGGTGGGAAACGAACGATGTTGTGCTGGTACCGGAGGACTCTGATCAAAACATCTTTACTGCAGTGTGCTGTGGTGCACGCGTGGGTGTTCAAGGTGGTTCTTCACAACAAGCCTGGATGGAAGAAAATGTTGTGAACTCCAGTGATATAGATGTCGAACTTGCCAAGTACGATAACTATGTCACTGCGGTTGATGATATGGCAATTGGCCGTATTTCCTCCGTAATCGTCGACGATACATCTGCTCAGGAATATATCAATGCGGGCAGACCGGTAAAAATGGCAGGCAAAATTTACATACGTGCTCCGTTAGCACTTGCCGTTTCAAAAGGTGACCCTCAAGAAATTCTGGGTAATCTAAACCAGGGTATCCTGGCAATTTACGAGAATGGTACCTGGGGTGAGATTGTTGAAGAATACATTCCTGGCGTGACGCCTCCTGCGATTCCCGGTCATATGCCCAACTTTGTTGACACTTATCAAAAGCCTGTTGCTGGTCTTCCCGAATTAGGTAACCAATAACTTTTCGGTTTCCAGGAAGCGGCCTGATTTAATTTAGGGCGCTTCCTGTCTCGTAGGGAAGCTTTAATGAATATCTACGACGTATTGATACGTGATTTCCCCTTTTTGCTTAAAGGGTTAGGCGTCGCCATTGTTCTGTTAGCGGCGCTTCTTTTGATCGGTTTTGTGCTTGGAATGGCGATTTGTTTAATACAGCTCTATGGGCCTAAGTCACGCTTGGTACAGTGGCCACTTAAAGTTTATGAACGTATTTTTCGCGGCATTCCGATCATCATCATGCTGTTCATATTCTATTACGGTATTTCAGGCGTTTGGGATATTTCAGCATTTGGTGCCGCTATTCTTGCCATGGGGCTGCGCTCAGCAGCTTACCAGTCGCAGATTTTTCGTAGTGCATTTCAGTCGGTGCCTGCCGGGCAAATGATGGCAGCTCGCGCTATGGGAATGTCAAAATTAAGTGCCATTCGGCACATCATGTTTCCGCAGGCAGCACGCCATGCGATTGGCCCGTGGACGAACGAGTTTTCTTCTGAGATTAAAGAAACTTCGCTGGCTTACGTGATTGGCGTCGTCGAGCTAACACGTCAGGCCCACTATATCATTACCAGTACCCAGGGAAATGTTTTGACCGTGTTTGCCGTGGTCGCGCTTATGTACTTCATTCTTAATCGTACGGGTAACAGCTTGCTGTACGCTTTCGAGCGTAAGTTGGCCGTGCCAGGCTTTGAAAAATAACGTAAGGGGTTCAGCCTACAATGGCCAACGATCTGATTCTGGACGTGCAAGACCTGAAAAAAGCCTACGATGGTGTGGACGTTCTTAAAGGCATCAGCTTTAGTTTGAAAAAGGGTGAAACCAAGGTGCTGATTGGGCCATCAGGGTCAGGTAAAAGTACTTTGTTGCGATGTATTAATTATCTCACCATTCCGGATACCGGTTGTATCAAATTAAACGGTGAAGAAGTCTTGGACACTAATATTGACGCGATGAGGGCGCGAATGGGCTTTGTTTTCCAAGATTTCAACCTGTTTTCTCACTTAACCGTGCTCGACAACGTGCGCATTTGCCAGATCAAAGTGAAGGGTAAAGATAAAACTTCCGCCACTGAACGGGCACACCAAGAACTAGAGCGGGTCGGCTTGACGGATAGGGCGAATGCTTATCCCGCTGAACTTTCCGGTGGTCAGCAACAACGTGTGTCGATAGCGCGTGCCTTGGCGATGGATCCCGATGTTTTGCTGTTTGATGAGCCGACATCGGCGCTTGATCCTGAGCTAACGGGAGAAGTGACGAAAGTGATGCAACAGCTCGCCAAGGAAGGGATGACAATGGTGGTTGTGACTCATGAAATGAGCTTCGCACGTCAAGCTGCTGACGAGATTATCTTTATGGAACATGGGTATATCGTTGAACAGGGAACGCCTGAAGCCATGTTCAATCAATCTACTCACGAGCGGACACGCGCTTTTCTCAACGTTATTACAGAGCACGGGTGATCCATGCAGGAGTTCATAGAATTTGGGATTGAATGGCTGCCCTCCCTTCTAGCAGGTGTTCCGATTACGTTGTCGCTGTGGATAATTGCGATTACGTTGGGGTTCTTTCTAGGACTCATACTGTGTTGGGCCAGAGTATATGGCAACCGTCTTTTTTATTGGATTAGCACTGGGTATGTTGAGTTGTTCCGCGGGACACCGATGTTAGTGCAAATGTTTTTTATTTATTTGGGGTTGCCTCATGTCGGGATTGTTTTCGATGCATTCACGGCTGCTGTTATCGCCATCACGCTAAATAGTGCGGCATACCAGGCTGAGTATTTTCGTGGTTCGGTGCTGTCGGTGCCACAAGGGCAGTTGGTAGCTGCGCGAGCGTGTGGGATGAGCCAATGGCAGGCTATTCGCCATATCATGCTGCCACAGGCATTGCGCCGCGTGATTCCTCAATGGTCCAATGAGGCGATCATCGAACTCAAATTTACCTCTATTGCATATACGATCGGTGTAGTGGAGATCACCGCGATTGCGTCAGATATCGGCTCACGCACGCTGGACTTTTTCATGGTCTTCCTCTGGGCGGGGGTGATATATCTGGTGCTGACATCTACCGTAGCGAGCTTGCTGGGTCTGCTCGAAAGACGGACTTATGTTCCAGGTGTTACCAATGTTTAATTTTTTCAGGTGAGCTAATCAGTTCTGCTGGCAAGGTAGTAAAGTTACGTTTGAGTGTAGTGACCTATTTGATTAATTACCCGGCACGGCATTCTCAATAACCAAGGGCAATATCTAATCTATTAACCCGCCTTATTCATGAGTGTGCTCATTGAGCATCGCGAAGCCCCAGGTTGCTGGCACCGACTCCCAGAAGCCGTATTTGCGGTGTGAGAACCTGCCAATATATACCCAAATAGTACGGTTTCTTTGTTGCTATATAAACTTCAGTAATCGATTCCGGCCATCAAGGCAGTCGTGATCGTCAGCCATCGTGCTGGCCGCCTTGCGCTTGGATCGGTTGTGATATCAAGCGTGTATCAGCTCAGTGCGGTCAGCTTCGGTAGCCCCTTAGCAAGGTGGGCCACCATTTGTCAGCGGCATCTCCAAGGTGAACAGTGATGCGCCGGGCGCGCAGCGAGAGGGTGTCAGCGATCTTGAACGCCTGTTCACACGCATCCGGCCAGGCTCCAGCCTTGGCGGGTTTGCTGCTTCAGGAGGCAGCGCAGTCCATGCAAGATCTGGTAGGCGTAGAGGCCCAGCAGCAGATTCACTTCGTTGCGGACCATCACCTCTTCAACGGTGGAAGCACCGCGAACCGTCGAGGAGAGATGCACATCGAGTGCTGACTTCACCTTGCCCATGTGCGCCTCGGCACTGCCGCGCTTGCGGTAGAGCGCCAGAACGTTCTCTGGTGACCAGTCGAACTGACTGATATTGGTGACCAGGAAGAAGGCATGTAGCAGCAGATCATCGGGACGTTCTTGAACCACGAGTACCACTCGCCGTGGTGTCGGCCAGGAGCCCGCTTGGTACGCCAGGTCATGGCACCACTCACGGGGCTGTTCGGGTGGCCGGCCTCGTGGCCGTGTCAGGTAGGGCGCTGCGAGCTTCTGCAGGCCCGTATGGCTGCGCAGCCGACCCAGGTACTCGATATCGCGCTCTTCCAAGGCCTCCAGTGTCGTATTGTCAGTGAAGCCAGCGTCGATGCGCACTCGCACCTGGGCGCCGGTACTCTCGTTGAGTTGTCGTACCAGATGTGGGATCCAGGTGTCGGTATGCTCGGCTGGGCCGGCATTGCCCTAGCAGCAAGCCGCCCGCCATGTCGCCGGTCTCCGCCAATGACGCTATCAGTGGCGAGTAGGTGCGGGCGCCGTAATGACCATGGAAGACCGAGCCGCCCTGGTGACCGTGAACCTCAATCGGCAGGCCATCAATGTCCAGGGTCAGCTGATCAGGGCGTTTGCCCTTCTCCAGCGAGGTCAGACACCATACCACTAGCCGCAACAGTCCCTCGTGCACCGCGTCAATGTTGTCGTTACGCCCAAGGCAAATCAGCAGTCGCGACAATACGGATCAAGATGCGCCTATGCATACGTTTGTCGATCTTGGATTTACCGGTTTCCCACAGTGACGCCAGGCCCTTGCTCTTGAAGGTCTTGATCATGCAGGTAGGGTCTCATGCGTATCCTCCCTGGCGAATGTGGGCGATGTAAGCGATTACTTCATCAGCTTTACCCTGGACCATCAGTTGCTCGGCTGTCAGTCCCCCTAGGGCAGAAATCGTATAGGTTTGATACCACGTCCAGGCAGCGTTTCGGGAGCCCGCCCAAGGTTCGACCAGATCCACTATGGCTTGAGTTAACTTTTCTCGATCTTGCCTTTCGTTTTGGCGATCGTGATAGCGGGCCCAAATAAGGCCGATCCCAAACAGGAGTAAGGCGGCGATCAGAATGCCAAGGGGGAGGACAACAGCTAAAACATCAGGCGATAAAGATGGCATGTATCGATTCCTCTTCAGTTTAAGGAGCGTCTGATGGCTGACATCGCTCAGTTGAAAACCTCAGTATCGATGGAGATTTTCGTTAACGTCGAAAGGTCATGGATTATGCTTTCCAAGCTGGCGACAGTCCTATATTCGAAGACACGCGTCCCATATATGTACAAAGGTAGCATATCCGCCTGACGCTATAGAGTTTAGTTGGAAGCTGATCAAGTCGCCTTTTGTCGGTCTTTTTTCCGGGATTACCTTGAGACCTTTGTGGGCACATCAATCATAAACTCGATGACGCTTTTAGCGTCGCATGAGTCCCTTGAGCATGCTGTGAGGTTGAAACTGGGCGTTGCGGGTGAACGACACATCCGTAGGGTCATGCACAAAGGAAATAGCGGGTAGTTCTGCATCCTCGTCATGGTAAAGGCCGCTTCGTGACGTTGACTAAGCACATGCCCAAATCGCACCAGCCCCATTAGAACTGGTCACCGAAATATAGTTACCGCGCCTGCCAGAGACTTCTAAACCCTAGCTGTCAGCGGCAATGTGGGGGTGCAAGGCAATGCAGCTAGTTGCTCTGAGAAAGAAGAGCAGACTTTTTTTTCTTAAGCTCTAAGCTCTGATAGTTTCTGAATCGCCCGCCCACCAACTGTCGGTCGTGACGGTTAGGCACTGCTGACATATAGAGCCAGCCCTCCAGCGTCCAGATAGCCGTGATATCGGCCAATCATACCCGATTCGGTGCCACCACCATGAATTGACGTTTCAACAGGTTAGGGATAACGGAAGGCTGTGCTCACTGACGGTCGTATAACGCCACTGGCGCCTCTGATGTGCTTCTACGCCTGTCTCGCATCAGGCTTCGGACCTGGTAACAGCCACATCGTTGAAGAGTGGAGGAATCAGTGCTTATCTTCGATAGGCAGCTTGGAAATCTCTTCAACCGATAATCCTGTTGCCTCTGCAATTTGCTCATTACTAAGTACACCAAGCGCCAACAGATGACGGACAGTCTCACGGCTATCAGCCGGTAGCACTTGAAACCCGAGGCGCTGACCGTATTCAAATTTTTTGCCAATACGCTGGTGGCAAGTTTCGATGGGTACTCCACCATCCCTCAGCTTATCTAACTAACAACATACAAACCCACACGCTCGTTTGATGTTCCATGATAAGTTGGGAGCTGTAATTTCTCTTCTTTAATAAAGCCAAGCTGCAGTTTGTTACCACGCAAAATGTCGTGAGCGCTCACTGCCAGGGCAAGGTTTTCTTTAAGGAGATTATTAGCGCTTTCATTATATATAGAAGGGTGTAGTACCTTGTTCATATCCGTCAACGCACTCGACACTTTTTTGCCATACTCCGCATGCTGGCCTGCCAGAGTAGCCATTCGCTCATACGCTACATCAACTTCACCTAACTTCATCATAATGTTCGCTGAAAGCTGACCAGCAATTACCCATGCCCGATAGGTAATGGTCAGTTCGTCGGCTCGCTGATACTCTTGATTTTCTTGAAAAATCTTTTGGATAACAGAATAAAAATAGTCATGAGCCGTCATGACCCCATTATCGATATGGTGAAGCTTTGTCTGAACGCTCTCTTGATTTTTGTAATGCTGTAATTCAGAAATCTGGCGCGAACCCGCCGAAATAACTGCTAAATGCGCTAAACACTGCTTGCTGTCCAGCCATTGCTGATCAACGTGTAAATTCTGCAGTCTTGCGTTCGCCTCATTAATCTTTTGTTCAACAATGTGCAACTTGTACAATACGGCAGCGAACCCAGCTGCACTGACGGCCAAGTTGGCCACCTGCAATCCCATCGCAATTTGGCTATTACTGAGTATGCTTTGGAGATTGCCCGGTAGCTGCGATGGGATTTCAGATTGCTCAGTGGCTTTATCACCAATTTCACCCAGCCACGTAACAACCTGTTTCGAGCCGGACTTTCGGACAACACCGCCAACGCGTTCGAACGTGCCATTTTTAAGCCCATCAATGATAAGCTGAGGCACAGAGAAAACAACATTCAATTCAGTCATTTACAAACACTTCCTCTGCTTTTTCGTGCATCGCTGTGTACTTTTTTTTCTGGCGTAGCCAAGTAATGTGTAAAACACAGGGTGTGGTTACTCGAAACCCTGGTCCTGCAACGCCATTGGCTGTGTAAGCTGCGCCTGCCACCAAACCGATTGGCCCCAAAAAACTCAAGGTGGCGCGCTGGCCAATAAATGAGGCAGCTGCATAGCCCATCATTCTCATGGATACTGAAGATGCAAGAAGGCTAGTTGCTTGCAACATGACCGTGTTAAACACAGCAGCACTTGCTAAACCCGCCCAACCGGTGCCATTAATAAAGCTTGAAAACATTCCCTCATTCATACCAGCATCGAGTAGCGCTTCTTCTATACTTTGTTTATCTTGAGCACTTCCCTTTTTATAAGCTTTTAGAAGAACAGCCTGTGCTAACGCAAGCTCTAGCTCTTCTAAATCATAGGAAGTCACTTTTTTTACACCGAAACGTTTTGCAACGTCTTGTACCAGCTCTTTATATCTGGGCCCTTCACCACGCTTGAGATTAACGAGTGTGTTACCTCCAAATAAACGCAGCTCGTGAAAAATCTCATCCACGTAGCGCGTGTGGTTAGGGCTATATTTTTTGTAATTTTCTGTTTTGCTAAGCTGCTCTGAGATACTCGCTTTGAGTATATATTCAACAATCGGCTGTAATTCTTCATTGGAAGCGTTTTTCAGCAGTTCATACGTTTTATCCATGCTCACCATCCCTACCCTAGTCATTGCATAAACCAAAGTTATTTTAAGACAATGCCTGAGGATAGCAACAGTTAATAAGCATATGCTGATCCTACCTATTGTGTATAGGTAAGATTGCGAAAAGGATTGGCTGATAAGGAAGAGAAAAATGAAGGTTATTGAAAAAGTGGAAGTCGATACGGTCACGGACGTGATATGCGATGTCTGCCTAACCTCGACCCGCCTAGCGAGTGAAGGGCTTGAGTTCGCCACGCTTCAAGCGCACTGGGGCTACGGTTCTCAACATGACGGGGAACGCTACGAACTCCACCTGTGCGAAAGCTGCTTTTTCCGTACGTTGGGTTACCTCAAACAAGAGAAGCGAGTGCAAAACTTATTCAGTGAAGATGGCTGTGCTGATGCATCGAATGCTGACGACAGCTTTGGACTAGTGGCCAGAGACGATTATTTTTCAAGATAAAGGCGGTAATGCGGTATAGGTACTCGCTTCAATGGCGTGAAGTAGGTTGCTTAGGACAGCTAACGAGTGAGGCTGTGTGAAAAAATAGTGACCGCTATACTCTGCATAGGCCCGAAGAGGAGATGGCGATGAAGCGATTCATGGTAGGCGAAGCCCGAGACCAAAGTACGTTATTTCCTGCGCTCTTGGACGACTTTATCGCTGACGGCAACCCGGTTCTTGCTATTGACGCATTTGTTGAGGAACTCGATCTTAAAGATATTGGCTTTAAAGGTATCGATCCCCACGCCACCGGTAGAGCTGCATATCATCCTGCTGTGCTTCTGAAGGGAGGCCTCAAGTTCCAAGTGCAACGACTTTGGGCGTTTGATCAAGTCGAGATTTTACCGCCTCCAGCTACTCTTTGTGTTCCCAGCGCTTGATACGCCGATAACTATCTGTGGTGCACTGCGATTTCATTGAGCAACTCGGACATGTCTCCCTCCAGTAACAAAGTAGTATCTGCCCCCTTTACGACGTTCTTGAAGCGCCAAACCAGAGGCTCGCTTGCAAGACAGTGGTATTCATTACGGTCAGGCACGTATCGAAATGCATCTCTGAAGACCGCAGGTGCTGCACTTATTAGTTGAATTCAGGACCACATCTAGGCAGTCGGTGTGGGGAGAAGGTATTTAATGGCGAAATTATTTTGGTTCAAACGAGTGCGCGATGTAGAGACTTTAAGGGCTTAGACACATGTCATCCTTCCCCATCGTATGCGGCTGGAACTCGAACATGTGATTAGTAGAGTCTATACTCTTGGCCTCTTGGGCTGCGTCTTAGCCTAAACGAAAGGATTCCGCATGACTAAATCAGGACGCTTGCACCGTTCCATTGCCGGGCTCAGCCGGGGCAAAAAACGCTTCATTATGATAGTGGCCGATTTGGTGGCTTTGCCGTTGGCCCTATGGTCGGCCTATGCGCTGCGTTTTGCTGACTGGTGGCCAGAGTATTACATCGAGCCTTTCTGGTGGCTTTTCTTGATTGTGCCCCCGGCAGGCGTTTTCGTGTTTGCCCGGCTGGGGCTTTATCGCGCGGTAGTGCGTTTCATGGGCCCTCAGGCGCTTTGGGCGGTGGTGAAAGGCTCGCTGTTGATGGCGGTGCTGATGTGGTCAGCAGCCTACTTTTACCAGTGGCAGCAGTTTCCCCGCTCGGTGCCGGTGAATTTCGCGTTGGTCACCCTGGTGTATGTTGGCGGCACCCGGCTGCTTGTGCGCAGTTACTACCAGTGGTTGATTAAGCACTATACCGAGAAGGAGGCCGTTGCCGTTTATGGCGCTGGCGGGGCGGGTGCCCAGCTAGCGCTGGCACTCTCCAGCGGGCGTGAGTTTTACATCGCCGCCTTTATGGATGACGACCCGGCCCTTTGGGGTAGCACCATCAAGGGTATCAAGGTTTATAACCCGGCTAGTTTTAAGGAGTTAGTCGAACGACTGGGTATAAGGCGCGTTCTGCTTGCCATGCCAACAGCAACCAAGGCGCAGCGCAAGCATGCGCTGGATCAACTTGCTGATTTGCCTGTTCGCGTGCAAACAGTGCCTTCAATGCCAGAAATTATTTCCGGCGTTGCAAGTGTCGATCAGCTACGCGAGGTAGAGCTGGAGGATTTGTTAGGGCGTGACCCTGTGCCGCCTCGGCAATCGCTGATTGATGCCAGTATTCGGAATAAAGTGGTGATGATTACCGGCGCTGGAGGTTCAATCGGTAGTGAGATGTGCCGACAAGTGATGCGCGGTCGGCCTAAGTCGGTCATTTTATTTGAGATGAGTGAGTTTGGCCTTTACGCGATTGAGCAAGAGCTCGAAGCGCTGCGCATTGATATGGCCGAGGCATTTCCTATCATACCGCTGCTAGGCAATGTCTGTGATCGTAGTCGAATAGAGGCAGTTATCCGCCACTATGGGGTACAGACGCTCTACCATGCCGCCGCTTACAAGCACGTGCCGATTGTCGAAAACAATGTGCTTGAAGGTGTGCGTAATAATGTCCACGGGACTCAAGTAATCGCGGAAAGTGCTGCCAAACTAGGGGTCGAGCGCTGTGTATTGATTTCTACCGACAAAGCGGTGCGCCCCACCAATGTGATGGGGGCGACTAAGCGGATGGCCGAACTAGTACTGCAGGATTTAGCCACTCGCTATGCCTTGAAGGATAATCACCGCACCATCTTCTCCATGGTGCGTTTTGGCAACGTGCTGGGTTCCAGTGGCTCAGTTGTGCCTCTTTTCCGTCGTCAGATTGAGCAGGGCGGGCCGATTACCGTGACCCACCCAGACATTACTCGCTATTTTATGACCATTCCCGAGGCTGCCCTGCTGGTGATTCAAGCAGGCTCCATGGCTGAAGGCGGTGATGTGTTTGTGCTGGATATGGGCGATTCGGTGAAAATTGTTGACCTGGCAAAGCGGATGATTCAGCTAACTGGTCTTGAGGTCAAAGATGCCGAAAACCCAGGGGGGGACATTGAGATTGTTTTCAGTGGCCTACGGCCCGGCGAGAAACTCTACGAGGAGCTATTGATTGGCGATAATGTGGCCGGCACATTGCACCCTAAAATAATGCGTGCACATGAAGAAACACTGCCGCGTCAGGAATTATCTGTACTGTTGCATGAACTACGTGAAGCCGAGCGAAACCTTGATAGCTACCGAGCCTGCGCGGTGTTAAAGCGGGGAGTTAGTGGTTTTGCCCACAGTGGCGATGTTTGTGATCTTTTGCCCAACTATCATCATATTGTTTATGAAGCTGAGGCTAGGCCTGCTAAGCATTGATTTTTATAAGCGACTTCTAGCTTTGTTGGAAGTCGCTTTTGTATTTACTGCTGACAATACTTGCGATGTTGTGTGGTAATATCTCGCGCTCTATCCCCGTCAGTCCTGGAATTTCTGTGAATTATCCTTCTTTGTCTGCTTCCCTCCCGGTTTCTACGCCTATTTCCATCTACACGTCCCTTGCTTCATTTTTGCTGTGCGCGATTGCGTTGGTTGTACCTAGTGGTTACTCGCTGGGCGCCGTCATGCTGTTGTTGGGCAGCGTGGTGCTATTGATAAAACGCCCTGCGCTTGGCTTGAACCGTCAGGATGCGCTGGTGATATTAGCAATGGCCGCGTATACCCTGGTAGGGGCGCTTGAGGCGTGGTGGGATGGGCAGGGTATGCGCGGCATGGATAAACCGATTCGCTTCCTATTGGCGATTCCCGCGTTGTTGTTAGTGATGGCTTACCCTCCGCGTTTGGCCTGGTTTTGGGGCGGTGTTGCGGTGGGGGCGATGGGCGCAGGGGGGTTGGCTATGTGGCTGAAGGTGATAGAAGGTGTAGTGCGCCCAGGCGGTTATAACAATGCGATTCAGTTTGGCAATTTAAGTATGCTGCTGGGGGTGTTGTGTCTCGCCGCGTTGGGGTGGGCCGTTACCCAACCACACCGTCATCTGTGGGTGGCATTGTTTTTGGTAGCGGCTTTGTTTGGTGTGGCGGGGTCGTTGTTATCTGGCAGCCGGGGTGGCTGGATAGGCATTCCTTTCGTGTTGCTTGTGCTGTTACGCGCCTATGCCCCGTTGGTGCTCAAAAGACATAGTGTAGGTGCGTTAGTGGGCGTTTTGCTAGCGGGGGCTGCGGTATACGCGGTACCTGAAATTGGCGTGCAAGGGCGCGTTCATCAAGGCATCGAGGAAGTACAGCGCTACGTAGCAGGCGATAGAAGCTTTACTTCTGTAGGAGCGAGGTTTGAGATGTGGCGGGGGGCCAGTTATTTGATTGCCGAGAAACCGCTGGTTGGCTGGGGATCAAATGGTTACGCTGAGGCGATGCAAACGTTAGCCAACGAAGGCGTAATTAATGAACGTGCTGCGCGCTTTGGTCATGCTCACAACGAATTTATTGATACCTTTGCCAAGCGCGGGCTGATTGGCCTTATGGTGTTGTTAGCTGTCTACTTACTGCCCATGCGCTTTTTTGCTAAAGAGCTGGGGGCCAGCGATTTATCGATACGCGCTACAGCCACGGCAGGTGTATTGCTACCGGTTACTTATATTGATTTTGGGCTTACGCAGGGGTTTTTATCCCATAACAGCGGCGTGATGATGTATGCATTTTTGCTGGCGGTGTTGTGGGGGATTTATTCCCGCCAGCGTAAGGCATTAGCTCATGGGGAGTACACCTCGGTTAACAATACGCTACACAATTAAAGCTAATAATAAAGTAAAATTTACCGGCTATCGAGGCAACTCAACTAATCAACAGGCCTACAGTAAACACTAAAGGGAAGTTTGCTGCGTATCATAAAGGCCGGTAAATTGTTCAAGGGAAAACGATGTTAAATATTAAAAAAACTCTCGGCTTAACTGCTAGTGCGTTGGTATTGGTATTGGGTGCCAATCACAGCGTTGCATTTGATAAAAAAGTGACGGTTTCCGCTATCGCGGGTACCACTGGGTTCGGGGCCGATGCGTCTTGGCGTTTCCATGAGAACCTCGCTGTTACCGCCCGTTATACCAACGGCTTGGATTTTGACACGGATTTTGAAGAAGATGACGTGACCTATAACGCCGACTTCGAGATGAAGGCGTCTAGCGTCAAAATGGATTATTTTCCGTTCGGCGGCCGCTTCTTCCTATCGGCAGGCATTATGATGCCGGATATCGAAGCCAGCGTGGTAGGCACACCGGACGATGGCAGCACGTATGAATTTAACAACCGCACTTATACAGCCGCTGAGATTGGTTCGGTTGTGGGTAGCGCTACCGTTTCGGATGGCACCCAGCCTTATGTGGGCCTTGGGTGGCGCAGTTCCCACCAGCGTGGGCTTTCGTTCTTCTCTGAGTTCGGTGTCGTAGCAACCAATGTTGATGTATCGCTGAGCACTACCCGTAACCTGGAAGCGGCTAACCCACAGCTTCAGCAGGATATTCGCGCCGAAGAGCAAAGCCTTGAAGATGACATCGATAAGCTACCTGTCTTCCCCGTTGCAGTGCTGGGTATTTCTTATACGTTTTAAGCTTTAGTCCCTACTATTGTTAAAGCTGGATGCGTTTTAAAGCCCGCCATCACCCATAGTGTTGGCGGGTTTTTGCTAACTAAACATTGCCTTCCGTGCTTTTTTATTGCATCGTCGATGTATCATTAGTTTTTCTTTAATGAAGCTGGTGATTTCTAATGGCGCTGCTTGGAGAGCTGACGATGGCGATACCCCCTAAGACGACTTCTCTATCAACTATCATTCATCGTGGTGGCGCTAGCGGTGTTACGGGTAGTTGTCATCAACTTATCGCTAATAGTGAGTCTTCACTATTAATCGATTGTGGCTTGTTTCAAGGCGAAGATGCGCAGCAGGATAGCTTCGATCAGCTCTCTATTGATTTTGATATTTCGACGGTCAAAGCGCTAATCGTTACGCATGTTCATATCGACCATATTGGGCGGTTGCCTTATTTGTTGGCCGCTGGTTTTTCAGGCCCTATTTTGTGCTCAAAGCCTTCGGCGAAGTTATTGCCGTTGGTGATTGAAGATGCTCTGAAAATTGGCTTTACCCGTGATGCGCGTTTAATTTCCCAGTTTTTAGAGCGGGTAGAGCAACAGTTGGTGCCTCTGGATTATGCTAAATGGCACACCGTGGAGGCATCGCCCTCTATTAACATGAAGATAAAGCTCCAGCGTGCGGGGCATATTCTGGGTTCAAGCTATGTAGAGGTCGCGTTACGGGAACCGCATTCAAAACGCCGCGAGCGTGTTGTGTTTTCCGGCGACCTGGGGGCGGCAAACGCGCCTTTATTGCCTGCGCCTAAATCGCCGCCTAGAGCTGATGTATTGGTACTGGAATCTACCTATGGCGACCGGCTCCATGAGGGGCGCAGTGAGCGTGCGGCACTACTAAAGCGGGCGATAGAAAAGGCGTTGGATAATAAAGGCACGGTGATTATTCCTGCCTTTAGCATTGGCCGAACCCAGGAGCTGCTTTACGAGCTGGAGGGTATTATCCACCGGGCGGGCAATGATGCGCTTTGGCAGTCACTGGAGATTATCGTCGATTCGCCGCTGGCTTCGCGTTTTACTCGGGTGTATCGGGAGCTAAAACCGTTTTGGGACGATGAAGCGCAGAAGCGTGTGAAAGCGGGGCGGCATCCGTTAAATTTTGATGCGCTGTATACCGTGGACAGCCATGAAACCCATGAGCAAACGGTACGCTATTTAGCCGAAAGCGGCAGGCCTGCGGTAGTGATTGCCGCCAGCGGTATGTGCACCGGTGGCCGGGTAGTGAATTATTTAAAAGCCATGCTGGGTGACCCGCGCCACCAGGTGTTGTTTGTGGGTTACCAAGGGGCGGGAACGCCGGGGCGCGATATACAGCGCTTCGGGGCCCAGGGTGGTTGGGCAATGTTGGATTGTGAGCGTTACGATATTCGCGCGGGTGTGACCACCATTAGCGGTTACTCCGCCCACGCCGATCAACGGGATTTACTCAATTTTATCAAGCGAATGCGCCATTGGCCCCGGGAAGTGAAGCTGGTGCATGGTGATGCAGGTGCCAAGCGAGTACTGAAAGCGGAGATAGAAGCTTTGGCCCACAAAGCCGGGCGCTCCATCAGCGTTGTTTTGCCTTCGGAGCATGAGTGAGTTTCGGTGGGCGGGATCCTTGCTGATCGCCCAATGAATTGGGCTCCTACAGCACCTGGTACCTGCACCCAGCTCTTGTAGGAGCCCGACTTTTCGGGCGATCAGGCTGTCTAGAAGCATTTACCTTCGGTGCTTTGATCCTTGCTGATCGCCCAATAAATTGGGCTCCTACAATACCTTGTGCCTGCACCGAGCTTGGTAGGAGCCCGACTTGTCGGGCGATCAGGTTATCTACCAGCGTTTGCCTTCGGCGCCTCGATCCTTGCTGACCGCCCAATGAGTTGGGCTCCTACAGTACCCGGTGGCGGCACCCAGCACTTGTAGGAGCCCGACTTGTCGGGCGATCAGGCTGTCTAGAAGCATTTACCTTCGGTGCCTCGTTCCTTGCTGATCGCCCAATGAATTGGGCTCCTACAATACCTGGTGCCTGCACCCAGCTCTTGTAGGCGCCCGACTTGTCGGGCGATTAGGCCGTCTAGAAGCATTTGCCCTCGGCGCCTCGATCCTTGCTGATCGCCCAATGAATTGGGCTCCTACAATACCTGATGCCAGCATCCAGCCCTTGTAGGAGCCCGACTTGTCGGGCGATCAGGTTATCTACCAGCGTTTGCCTTCGGTGCTTCGATCCTTGCTGATCGCCCAATGAATTGCGCTCCTACTGGGCGGTGTGTATTTGGTAAAGCGGCAGGTAGCCCTCAAAATAGAAGCATGGTTAGGCGTCTAAGTCCTCACCAGCCCCCTTGGCCTTCTAACAAACTACGGGTGTTGTTGTTTAACGGTAGGCGAAAATCGGCGCTGCCGAGCACCATAGCGTCGCCTGCTCTTACCACCCGCGCACTCACGTAGACATAGTCCAAGCCTTGCGCGTAGGTGCCCATCAGGATAGAGCGGGCGTTGTGCTGGGCGCTTAGGCGCTGCACTTGGCGGGAAAGAATCAATTCCCCCACGCTCTCTTCAATAAACATGCTGTCGCGCATTTTGACTTCGCGGACTTCCATGCCCTGGCGCGAGAGCGCTGATGCCATGAGTTCAGAGCTAATTCGCCCAAGCGTGGAGGATTGGCTCAAGTTGTCGATGCTGACAAAGGTGGCGGCAATCATGGGGCTGTAGCGCGTCAGTTCCGGGTTGCTGGCGATCATCTGTTCGGCAGCGGTATGCACCAATTCAGAAAGGTCGGGTTCCGGTTCCGCAGGGGGATTGTTAGCATTACCCAGCGTACCGCAGCCAGCCAGCAATAGTAGTGCCATGCTCATGACCGCAATACGGGTGATAGAGTGCGCGCGCCGTGTAGTGAAGAGTGTGTTCAGCATGAAATTACCACGTATCAGTAAGAGGAACGGAGGGAGTGGTAGGCGCCTGGGGCACACGATGTGGGGCATATTGACGACGATCGCCTGCATTAATGTAGTAAATGTTGGACGACGAGTAGACAATTCGTTCGCCATCGATAATCTGGGTCGTCACAATGATCTCTTCGTTACCGGTATAGGTCCAACTGCCGCTGGTGGTATCGGCAAGCATACCTGCAGGGATTAACGCCAGCGCTGGCTCGCTCCACTGATTAAAGGGAATGGTGGCCACGGCGATGCCAGCGGTTAGCGCAGTGAAAGCGCCTACCGGCGGGCGTACAAAATCGCGATCCCGATGTTCGACCACTTCGACATCAATGGAGATATTGGCGCTGTTGGCAGTGGGCACGGTAGTGAGGTTGGCGCCGCGTGAAACCAGCTCACTGGTAAGCAGCGTGCGAAAGCCACGCCCAAATTCACCGCCGCTGTAGGCGTGTAAGTCACCCGTGTCGGCTTCTGTGATATATAAGTCGCGATTGCGAACGCGCTCACGTTGCAAAATGCTGGTAGCTTCGTGACGTGCGAGCACATCCCAGTGATGGGCAGCCTGCATGCGTTGCTGCTCGGTATAGGGGTAAGTCGTAGCAATGGGCGCTTGTGATGTATTGGCATAGAAGCAGCCGCTGAGCATTAGGCTCGCCAGCCCCACGCTAACAGGACGTATGAAATAGGGTAAACGACATAATAGGGGACGGATGCGCACCTGCGGGTTCCTTTTTGCTACAAAACGGCTTTTGATAGACTGTTCGCTATGCTTAGTTTGCCATGCCTAATTCGACGTACCTAGCGCTAAGTGCCTAGTCCTAAGTGCTAGGTTCACAGTACTGGGTTCAAAATACATGATTAGATCTAAATAGCTAAATCGGCCAAGAGGTTCAAAACTTGAGTCAACTACCCCCGCCTGAAGGCGGGAGCTTGTGACAACACGCTGGGTTGACCAGGGAGAGCGGTAGCCAACCCGCTACGTTGATAACAGGTCGCCAAAACTCACCGGCAAGTGCTTCCTCAGCTTGCCGCTCTGAAAGGTCAGGATCATGCGGGCGCAAGGTAAAACGCCGAAGGTCTTGATCGCTGTTGGCAGCGCTATCGTCAGCAGGAGCCGGTTATCGACATTCCCGAGGGGAGACGGGGCGCACGCCTCGCGACACAAGACCCGTAAGGGTATTTACACAGGAGAAAATCGCATGGCGGTTTTCGTAATAGACAAACAGAAGCAACCGTTGATGCCGTGCAGCGAAAAGCGCGCCCGCTTGCTGCTAGGGCGCGGTCGTGCCGTGGTGCATAAGCGTTACCCGTTTACCATTCGACTGAAAGATCGGGTGGGCGGAGACATGCAGCCGCTACGCCTGGGCATTGACCCTGGCAGCAAGACCACTGGGTTGGCGCTGATGCGCGAAACCGACACTGAACAGCGTCATGTGCTGTGCCTGTTTGGGCTGGTGCATCGTGGGTACCAGATAAAGAAATCGCTGGAGCAGCGCGCTGCCTTTCGGCGTCGTCGCCGGTCGAAGAATCTGCGCTACCGCGCCCCGCGCTTTAACAATCGCACCAAGCCCAAAGGTTGGCTGGCACCGTCGCTGCAGCATCGCGTTGACACCGTGATGGCCTGGGTAAATCGGCTCAGTCGCTTGGCACCGATCACCGGCATCTGCCAAGAGTTAGTGCGCTTTGACACGCAACAGTTGGAAAACCCAGAGATTAGCGGCGTCGAGTATCAGCAAGGCACGCTGTTGGGCTACGAGGTGCGCGAATATTTACTGGAAAAGTGGGGGCGCGAATGTGCGTATTGTGGCGACACAGACACACCACTTGAAGTCGAGCATGTGGTGCCGCGTTCACGCAGCGGTTCGAATCGTGTCAGCAACTTAACGCTGAGCTGCCACCCCTGTAATCAGGCCAAGAACAGCCAGGCATTGGCTGACTTCTTTGCCCACGACAAGGGACTGCATCGCCGCTTGAAAGCCAATGGCCACACCGCTGCCATTCGACTAGAGCGGGTACAGCGCCAGCTCAAGCAGTCATTAAGAGATGCCAGCGCCGTCAACGCGACCCGTTGGGCGCTGTTCTCCGCGCTCAAGACCACTGATTTGCCGGTCGCCGTCAGCAGCGGCGGCCGCACCAAATACAACCGCCAGCGACTGGGCATCCCTAAAACCCACGGCCTGGATGCTGCCTGTGTCGGTGCATTTGACACGCTTCACGCTTGGCAGGTGCCTACCTTAACCATCAAGGCGATGGGGCGTGGCAGCTATCAACGCACGCGCCTGAACAAGTACGGCTTCCCACGCGGCTTTTTGATGCGACAGAAGCAAGTAAGAGGCTTTCAGACCGGCGACATGGTGCGTGCGCTGGTGCCCACCGGCAAGAAAGCCGGAATGCATACGGGGCGTGTCGCGGTGCGTAAAACCGGCAGCTTCAATATCCAAACAGAATACGGTGCGGTGCAAGGGGTTTCGCACAACTACTGCACCGTGATCCAGCGCGGTGATGGCTACGGCTATCACCACACCCCCTCTATCAACCTAACAGGAGGAGCGGGACAGGCGGTGGCGTGATCCAAGTCGCCCTGCGGGCGACGCGCTCTCCCTCCTCGCACTAAAAGTACGAGGTATCCCGCGTAAAATCTGATGAGCGATAATACCAATGCTTGAAGATCACCGCGGCGGACCGCGCCATGATTCGCTGATGTCGGCTTATCATGAAAGTGATAGCAATAGCGGTTGGATGATTAGCTATCTGGATATCATGACGTTGTTGGTGGCTCTCTTCGTCGTCATTATCGCCGCGACAGGGGCGAACCATTCAGAGTGGTTGGCAGGCGATACAGCAATTGACGCTAGTCAATCGTCATCGCCTTCGCTGGAAATCCCTTTGCCTGAGTCGTTAGCAAACGCCATGCCTGAGCGCGTTGGTAGTGCCGCCTGGAGTGGCGCAGGGCTGAGCCCGATGGCGGTGAGTGCGTCGCTGGGGGTGGCTGGCTTGCCTAAGCTGTCTCGGTTACCCCGGCGGCGCGTTAGCGTTGGTGTACCGCCGCTGTTGGCCGCGCCGAAACCTGTTGAACCGGCCATTACCCTCCCTAAACTGCTAATGCCTGCGGGCAGTGATGATTTTTCATCGCCTCTGGCGGATTACATGGTGGTGTTAACTGACCGGCCCCCGGTAAATGTGCAGGTTGTCAGCGACGAGTCAGTGGCGGGTGCGCTTGCCCTGAACCAAGCGCTTTCCCAACGCGTTGAGGAGTCTACCTATCTGCCCGACCTGGAAGGTGTTGAAGTATCACGAGTGGCGGAAGGCATTAGCCTGCGTGTACAGGATCAATTGCTGTTTCCTTCGGCGACGGCTGAGTTAACCAACGACGGGTCATCATTAGTCGGCAGTTTGCTGGAAACGATTCAGCGCTATGATGGCGAAGTATGGGTGGAAGGCCATTCGGATAGTCAGACGATTAGCACCGATGAGTTCTCTTCCAACTGGGCGCTTTCAAGTGCGCGCGCCATCGCCATTGTTGAGGCGCTGGAAGCGGCGGGGGTCGACGCTGAGCGTCTACGCGCCGTCGGCTTGGCAGCCACAAGGCCGCTGGAAAGTAACGCTAGCGCGGAAGGGCGGGCTCGCAACCGGCGGGTTGAGGTGGTCATTCATGTGGAATAAAAGCTAGCACTGATGAGATCGCCGCGCTTCTCTCGCGATGACAAACCAGCATGTCATTGCAATGCGTCACCTCCTCATGTCATTGCGAGGGGCCTTCTCACCTGTCATTGCGAAGCGCCTACTCACCTGTCATTGCGAGGAGCGCAGCGACGCGGCAATCTTGGCTTGCGATGGCACTGCACCTCTTGAGATTGCTTCACTGCGTTCAATGAAAGGGACTCCTCCCCTCTCGAAGCTTCAGAGAGCTACATTGATAGTTGAACCACTTCAATGCGGAGGGGAAGAGTCATGAACAAGCATAAGATAATCGGTATTGATCTGGCAAAGCGTGTTTTTCAAGTGTGTGTTGTCGACACCCGCTCCTCGCGTGTTCAGGTCAACAAAGAGCTTAAACGGCATCAGGTCTTGGATTTTATGCGCCGCCAACCGGCCTGT
>TARA_R110000824_G_scaffold294113_1_pt1 | contig 26726 bp, 30 predicted proteins | sample TARA_R110000824 | Tara Oceans TARA_R110000824 (sample SAMEA4397747) | marine metagenome | biome: Polar Biome; feature: [MES] marine water layer (ENVO:01000295) within the mesopelagic zone...; material: water (ENVO:00002006), including particulate matter (ENVO:01000060) such...
TTGTTCTGGAATTTTGAAGTTGCAGATACTATGTTTGAATCTTTACAGTGGATTGTAATGGCTGGATTAGGGTTTACCGCATCTGAAAATTTTGGTAATCCTCCACCAGAACCTGTAAAAGAAGAACCACCATCACCATCACATACAACCGTAACTCATGAATATGATTATGATGAAGGTGGTTACGATGATGAAACTGATGATGACATCTAAAACCAAAAAAACCACTTAATAAGTGGTTTTTTAATATCTATATATTTTTTTATTTAATTATCCATGTACCGCGGGAACACTTAAAATTTCTTCACAATCTTTTTCACTTGAACATCTTTTAAATATACCACCTTTTTTATTATTCCAGATAAACCAACCTTTTTCATCTTTATCTATACATCCATCTCCCCCGTCTGACTTTGCACAACCCTTACCTTCTTCTTTAATTAATCTTCTTTTAAGTCTATTGATTAACCTTGACTCCTGAATGCCTTCCATCCAAGCATCCTCATCATCTGAACCAGGTTGGTCAGTAATATCTAAATTTAATTGTTCCTCTTCACCATCTTCTTCTTCTAAATCTTCTATATCTTCTTTTTCGAATATTTCTTTATATTTTGCAGTAGGGGTGCCCATTATGCCCATATTTTGGCCATTTCCATTGCCGAATGCTGAAGATGCAAATCCAAGATTTTCCTTTACTAATTTTTCTATTAAATTAACTAACTCACTTTCTGTTATTTTTACGTTTTTCATAATTGGTTTATTATTTGAAATTTTATTGCTTTTCTATAAGTATCTACTTGTTGGTTAGAAGTAGCTTTTATATCTAGATAATATTCATTCGGAATCATCCAACCGGTATCTAGGAGTAAATAATTATTATTATTGGCCATATTAATAGGAGTCCACGGTATAACCTCTACTTGAGTTGTACCTTGTGTAACATATAATCTATACTGTAAATTATCAACTAACGCTTGTTGGTCAGTTGTATAAGGAACTCTAGTAGATATAAAAACTTTTCGTGTATCACCATTAACAATTTTCTCATCTTCTTTAATACCTGAGACAGAATACCCATAAATTTGTGGTTGTGTCGATTGTGAACCGATACTATAATTACTATCATAGATAACAAACTCATTTGTAACATTAGGTTGAGGCACACCATTTAGAGAAATATTAGACCATACATCTTCATATAATACAGGGGGAGTCTGGCCTCCTCCAATAGTAGAAAAATTTAACTCAATATAATAAGCTCCACAGGTTAATAATGTAGAGGTAATGGTAATTACTGCGTCTCCATTACAATCATTAATAGTTACACTAGGTAAATCATCTAAACACATAGGTTGGCCATTATGGTCATAAACATATAGGAATAATCTATTAGGTTGAAGTAAATGGAAACTATTTCGATTATCAACAATATAATCATCCCACGTTGTTTCTAAAAAGGGCTCAAAAAAGGTTTGAGTATAACGGGTAAAGAACCCAACAGAATACGATTCTGTAATTCCAGTGATGTTCTCATATGCCCCACTAAAAGCTATGCCATAAGTGGTTGCAGAAGTAGAGTTCGTACTAGCAGTTAATAAGTAATTAATTTCATCAGTTAATTCCGTAGAACAAAAGTTTATATTTTCATTACCGTTATCAAAATGTTGTGTATCCAATACAGTATAACTGGTAGTAAGAGCATTAAAGTATGTACCTGGGAATGCCCATCCTGTAAGAGTAGTTGAAGAAAACCAGTGACTAGGTCTAGTAGAATAGGTTAAATCAAACTCAGGTTCAAATATACCATTAGGAACTAAATAATCGTAACCTACCCCCTCATCCCAACTTTGTCCACTAGTAGCTTTAAATAATATCAAATCAAAAGAAGTAGCTCTTCTGGTGTCATTAACTAAAACCTTATCATTTAATAATTTATCATCAAAATTAGAAGTGTTAGTCATTTTTAAACAATGTGTAGTACCGGTAGCACTTAAAGTGATACAACAATCACTTACCTTTGTTTTTAAATCATCTAAGTCCAAATCAAATATAAATCTACTAAATCCCTGATGATGCACACTAGTAAAACCACTTTGGTTATTACAACTATCTCCAGAATAACCCGTAAATACACATGAAGGTTCTGGACTTTTACCATAAAATAATTGAGTGACTGGATTTTTTGCAGTATTTACATAACTATACGCAATTAGAGTATTGTTTTTCTTGAAATATGACCTATGTGTTGACATTTATTATCTTTATATTATAAATATCTAGTTAATTCTAATATTTTGATTTAATATAGTATTAGGAGCATCTAAAAGTAGACGACTAATCTCTTCTACTCGAGTCCCATCATGAGCTTGAGGAACAGGAGCTAATCCTGAATACGCATGAGTATGACTATTCATAAACCCAACAATTTTTTTAAGTAGTTCAAGAAGTTTTTCACCACGAACTAATGCATTAGTTTTTTTATCTATATCTCTAACAAATTTTTCTTGGCCTATACCATAATTAGTATTTAAAGATATTCGACCATTAATTTCTGATGAATTATAAGAAAATAAATATATTTTCTCAGCTCCCGCACTAATTATCCCCTCCTGTACATCTTGACTCGTTATTATTGTATCTTTTTCCATACGTTTTTCTTCCTTCACCTTTCTCTCCCCAGCATCTCGAGTAAAAGCAAGTCCCCAACCCTCAGTCTCTACACCATCCAAAGATATTTTTTCTTTTAATGAATTAACATCGTCTTGCATGGTAGGCCAATTAGGTGGTGCTCCCATAGGAGCTGTTTTATCCATCAATCTTAATGTAACACTATCCGGTCTAAAATATAAAGGATGAGTTTTACCCATAAACGAACCAACATTATTAGAATTATTTAAATCTACTTCAGGATGGTAGGTTTTATTAGCCCATGTTGGGGGGTTCTGTATAAATTTTGACCACTCACCTTTATCATATTGAGTAAGATAACGAGTTATCAAACCACCAAGGTCATCAAGATTAGGAGCGTTAGCAAAACTCAATCTACAAACCTCTAGAGGTAATGTGGGTGGTAATGTTTCTTTTGTAAAATCATTAGACATATAGACTTTAGAGGTCGGTGTGGATTTAAAAGGCATTTTATATAGAGCCACAAAACCCGTATATATGCCGAGTTGTAATTGAGTTGTATCTAAATGCCATTGGACTAATGCAGCAAGTGGAACATCATCTATTATCGTCTTCTCAACCTCAACTTCAGAAGCATGTAAACTTGTAGAAAAAGTATTTAATTGAATAAATGTTTGTTTTGGATTAAATGATGGCCGTGAACTAAATTTATTATTTTTAATTAGTTTTCCCGAACGAATTAATATCTGAGGGTACCAGTCTTCTACTTTTTCATCTGTTTCATCTATAATTGCTTTTTCTCTCATTCCTAGAACAATATCACAATTTTCTCTCCCAACTATAGCTATATCATCGGGATTCGGAAAACTTCCCTTACCTTCTGGAAGAGGAATTCCTTCAGGAGCAAAATCAGGAAGAGATTTGTTTTGAACTCCAAAACTGGTATGTTCTTGACCACTACTGTAATTATCTCCCCTTATTGCTCCGGGCTGAGAAATCATAGGACCAATATATTCTTCATTAAAATTACCTTCTCGTTGACCAAAACCAATAATTTTAACCGCTTCTCCTTTTAGGGGTATTATATTTAATTGTAATGGTAAAAAAGGAGCAAACAAATAAGGGTCATTTTTACCCCAAGGTTTATAAGTACTTTCCTGACGGGCTTTACTGTCAAACCCTACAATAGCTTTTAATGGGTCAGCGATTTTAGTGTTCACCAGACCTTCCCCTTTAGTCATTACAGCTCTAATTCTACCAGCTCTTTGAGGGTCGTTATTATTTACACAAACAGCAAATTTTATTATTTGGTTTATCTGGATACCTACATGAGCATTTTTTTTGTCTTGAAATTGTGCCATTACCTAATAGATTTACGTTTAGTTAATTCTTCATTTAATGTATTAAATTTCTTCTCAACATCCTCAAGATGAATAGTCAATTTAATTAACAAAGATTTAGTTTTATCAAATTCTTCTTTTAATGCATTAAGAACATCTATAAGTTCTTTATTTGGTTTTTCTTTATATTCTTTAAAAAATTCTTTCATAATATTTTATCTTGGTTGTACTGGAAATGAGGAAAACGGTTTAAGCATTCCAGGACCAGACCAATGAAGTGTCTGTACCATCGTCGCTACAGCTGTACCCGCACCATTATCAGTATCCTCCTCCTCTTTAGCTTGAAACCCTGCCAATTTGGCTTTTAATTCAAGATTAGGGCTACCATCAGGCATATCTCCAATAGGAATTCCTAGAGACTGTAGTTTACCTACATACTTTTCAAAAGCACCTAAAGCTGTAGTTCCAGGTTTCATTTCAGCTGCCGAAACTAAAAATGGGGGAACAGAGAAAGGAATATCAGGCATATTAGCAGCCAACACACCTAAAATAATATTAAATATTTCTTTACAACTTTTTGCATCTTGTAACGCAATAATTAAAGGTAAAAGAATATCCAATAAGCGTTTTATCATTCTTATTTTTTTCTTATTCATTTCATCTAACTTTCGCTTTATCAAGTCCCTAATTAATTTTAATAAAATATTTTTAACTAAAATTAATATATGATGTCCAACTCTTGAAAGAAATTCTTTAACTACTCGTATAAGAACTCTTTTAAATAATTTACCAAAAAGAGCAACATTTGTAGCAAGTGCACCATTTTGATTTAATAATTTACTTGTTACTACTACAGGCAAAACAGCTTTAGATGACAATACACAATAGGTCATTATTTCAGGTAATTTTTTAATTAAAGTTTCTTTAAAATCAACTTGAGCCATGATATTTATATTACCTAAAGTTAAATCAAATCCGGCTTTTGCAGCAGAAGCAGTCGCAGCTTTTTGAAGAACTAAGTCAAAAGCTTTAATTTGTTCATCTTGAACGGCAGTAGATAAGATATTATCCACCCCCTCATCTATTACATCATTATCAATGGGGACATCAACAACCCCACAACTAACTAATGATAAAACGTTTTGTGATTTACGAATAACATCTAATTGTATATTTCTTTCCTCCTCAACACTAAATTCAAAAAAACTATCATCATCATATAATTCTGATAAGTGACCAACTGAATCCGTATCCGGACCTACTAAATCTGCACCGTCACATGAATCTAATATGTTGTTTACCCCCGCCATAAATTTTCCTAGACCTAACCCATCCTGTATACTCCAAGCTTTATTTCTAGTACTCATAAAACCAGTTAATATTTCCATTAAAGCACCTAGAAGATTTTGTAATTCTATTATTCTAATATTGTCAAAATAATCTTTTAAGAACTCTGTAAAAGTAAATTTTTGTGCATTAGGGTTTACTGCTGTTCCATTTCCTGGTGCATTTTGGTAATTGATGTTATTAGCAGGGTCATTTCTATAATAAGGGTGAATAATTAAAGTACCAGCACTCTCCGTTATATCAAAAAGAGCTTTACCACTTGAACCATATACTGTTTGTGTAGTTCCAGGAGTTACATAAATTAAATCTCTAAGAAATCTATTCATTGAAAATTTTGTAACACCAGGTGGGTATCCGACATTCCATGGTGTTCTCTCATACATATATTTAGCCTCAGGAGTATCTGGGTTATTTGGGTCATTAAATAATTGCTTTAATAAATCCACCTCACCAACAGCTATAACTAGAGGGCCATTTAATCCATCACCATCAACAGGAACTAACATCGACATATCACAGTTAAACGCTTTTAATAATTCTTCGAACAGAATATCGTCTACTCTTGGAATCACTTCTAAGATAGAAGTTTTAATAATTTGGTCTAGTGTTCTTAACCATGGGTCACTAGTAGTGGAAAGACCGAATCGTGTGCTAAAAGCTTGTTTTGTCTTTTTAAAAGCATTATCCATTTTTGGATGCTTTTTACTCCAAGTCTTAGCAGCTTTAAAACGCTTTGCTTTTAATCCAGCTTTAATTTTTTCTGCTTTATGTGCCCCTAGATTTTTTAAAAGGTCTAAAAGAAAAGGAAGAGGATTGGCAGCTATATCCCTTAAAGCAGCAAAAGTTTCTTTCCACTCATCTAAATTTTCTCTATTACGTTGTTTATCGGTAGTATCTAAAAAAGCCAAAAGACTCTCAACCTTAGCAAATATATCTTTTTGTTGTTGAATTGCATCTGACATAGTTACATTTTATAATTTAAATTATCTTCTTCATCATTTTCTTTATTAGTTTGATTTAAAAGTTGTGTAATTGTTTCTTTTACATCACCATCTATAGTGAAAGAAGAACTAGACGACTCTAGATTTTTAGAACTAATATGAGCAAGTAGTTTAGATAACTGTAATTTCTTATCTATAGAAGAGTCAATAATTTTTTGTTGTTCTTTTAAAACAGGGCCAATTAAAGCCATATCCGCGGCTTCATGCATAAATCCAATCATTTTATTTTGGATTCTTATAGCGGTACTTCTTTGTTCTACACATTCATTATATATTTCTTGCATTAAAGAAACCGCACTTTCCTGTGTTAATTTTATTTCTTTTCTTTTAGGTCTAGGCATACCTATAAATATCTAATTAGTCATTTAATATATTTCCCAATATATCTTTATAAATAAGTTTGTAAGGTTTTAAAGCAGCACGAATCTCTTTAGTAGTTAAACCACTCATTTCTCTTAATTGGTAAAGGATTATATTTTTATTAAATTTATTACCCTTACCCGCTATAAAAATTGCTTGATAATTCTCAAAGACATCTATTAAACAGTATCCTATTTTTTCTTCATTAATACTAAGGCGATTTTCCGAAACAAATAGTTTAATATCCATTAGAAGTTTTTTCATTATACTTTCTATTGGCAATAAGTCATCGTCAAACATATTATACGAATATTTCTCATTCTGCTCTATACTACCAGAGATATCCTCATAAGATATTTTTCTATTCCTATCTCTATTATCTTTCATTATTTGGCCCATCAAATAATTTTTACATATAGTACCAAAATAAGAATATGCTTTTTTACCCTTCGCGGGTTTAAATTTATCCATTTTAGTAACTAAAAAAGATAAAGTATCAGTATGCATATCAGTAAACTCCATATTAGGTCTATATAAACGATATCGACGAATAATACTCTCAATCATTTTTATCAAAGGGTCTCTGAGATACTCATTATATACGGTATTCTTTTCGTCCCAAGTAGTAGCGGTAAGAAATATTCTAACAGCTTCTTCTTGAGGAGGACCAAAATATTGTTTAGTTAAAGGTTTACGGCCCATTACCCCTCAAATTCAACCTGTCTATCAGAAGTAAAGAAATATTCTTTTTTTGCGGTTTCTACCCAAAATTTGGCTTCGTCTTGTGAAAGTTTATGAGAAGGGTTAAATTTGTAATTCCAGAATAAGGACTTATCTCGTTGATTAACATGCTTATATCCAATTTTAGGTATAGTCATGATAACACAATCATTATACGTCGCTCTTAATAAAAATTCATAATTAAAAGTTAATTTCATAGAAGATTTCATACCACCGATAGAGTCAAATTTACTTTTACGCATAATCATACCACTAACTTGAAAATTTTGATATTTTAATAAAGTATTATTATCTAAATAACCTAAATCTTCCGAAAAGCCCATAGCCCATAACGCTTCATTAGTAAATCCTAGAAATTGACCTTTTTGGTCAGTGTCCACAACTAAAGGTAAGTATATATCTACATCTGCATAATGTGGTATATATTCAGCAAATTGTTTAAACCATATATTAGAATATTCATCATCATATTCTAATATTGAAAAAAATTCAGTTTTTACATGGTCAACACCAAAATTAATTTGGCCACAAAAATCAGTAGCTTTATTATTGTATATAATTTCAGTTTCTATGCCACTAGTATTATCCCATTTTGTTATAAATTCTTTTATAGAATTTTCTTCAGCACATACTAATAGTAATTTACCTGGTTTTAGGATAGATTGTTCTAAACTTTTAACGGCTCTATCAAACCATGGATTAAAATCGTCCGATACATCATGTATAGGGAGTATAACTGTTATGTCTTTATTATTCATATTTTTTAAGATTTTTCACCAATAGGTGTTGCCTGCTCAACAGGCGTAAGTTTATTTATTGCTGTTTCTAATTCTGTAAGTTTTTCTTTTAATAAAGAATCAAAATAAGAAATAACAGAAGTACGTTCTTTTTCTTCAGAGAATTCGGCAATTGTTTCTTTCATTTTAGAGTATAGATTTTCTGGGACAGCATCCTCCAACCAATTTTTCATAAAGGTAGAGATAATTTCTACTAATTGTCCTTCATCAAACACCCATACCCCATTTTCATTACTTAACCACTTAGGTTTCATTACTGGTAAAGCACCAATTACGGGAGATTCACACATCATGGATTCAATAGGAAAAGTACCAAAACTAGAAATCCTATCTACCCATACTGACACACATGATTCACCTAATGTTTTAGCAAATTCTTCTCTAGATAAATTTCTCATATCTCTAAATGTGACCCACTTAAATTGAGGGTTTTGAAGATAAAAAGATTTTATAACTTTCATAGTATCTCTTGGGTCTCTAGTATGGACAGCAATAAGTGGTTTTTTTGGTTTTTCAGACGGCTTAAAGTAATCTGGTATAGAAGGAGTAATAACTGTAGTTTCTACCGTAGGAAATAATTTTTTTATGTATTCTTTTTGTTCTTCAGTAGTAGTTATACATTTAGTTACACCATAATTAATCCAACCAAATCCTGGATTAAGTGTTTCTAATATATAATCATAAGACTGACTAAATACTATCTTAGTACAAGGCATGTTCATAGTTTGTTCTAATACATGTCCATATACTTCTGGGACAATTACAATATCTGCAGGGCCCACTTTTAATTGACCCTCCTCTATATTAGAGTGTGGTAAGTCCACATATTCTTTACTTAACCAGTCATCTACCCCTTTATAATCTTTCTTTTCATATAGGATAGAAGCGTCATATCCTTCTTCTCGAAGATATTTTACATATTGATATGTAACTGCTACTGATGCTGAAGCATTACCAGCAGTATCTTGAGTTAAAAAATAAATTTTAGATTCCTTATCCTTAATTTTTTTTAATCCATTTTGTAATTGTATTAATTGTTGTTCCATAGTTTATTATAATTTTTTTATTATGTTATATTTTATTAGTGTGTTTATTGCTAATTTGGACGACACGGCTAATTTATTTAAAGATATTACCCCTAAATTGTCATCTATATCCTCACCTATATCACACACAGTGTCCAGCATAGTTTTAAAAAATTCAAATTTAGGGAGATTAATTTCCACTATATCATCACCTTCTTTGCTCTTAGTAAAAATCTGAACCTGATGCATCATCTCGTCCACGTCTAAATAAAGGTAATCAGCACCTATTTTTAATTTTAAATTTTTCATTCTATTATTATATTAGATTCAATATATTCGTTATCAAAAGAGTCTAATTCTTTTAAGTTATTTATTTTTAAATCACAATTAAAGTCATGATTATAAATTTTATCCACAATTATTAGTTTTTTATTTTTAGGTTTAGTCTTAATAACTTCCACATCCGCAGTTATAAATAGGTCTGTTTTTTTCCATAATTTCGATAAAGTTTTTGTGGTATAAAATATTATTTCGTCACAAACTAAACCATATTTAGCTAAAAACCATAATGTTGATGGTTTTGCTTTCCCTAAATCATCACTAGCTATTATTAATTTATAGTTAGTAGGCATATTTTTGTAAAGCTCAACTAAATGAGAAATAACATTATTCTCCATTTCAGAGGCTTGACCAAATATTTCCATAGGGGCTTCACTATATAAAAAATCATATAATTCCTCATGGGTTTCAAAATGAGTATACTTCATTAAATCAGGAGTTATTATATTAGATTTAACTTCCTTATCTTCATATTTTTCATACACTTGTTGAAATTTTGTTAAAATATCTCTTAAAACTCCATTTATACTTATACTAATTATCATATCTAAACTTAATTATTTAATGTTCTTTTGTAAAGAATCAAAAACCCTTTCTATTTTAACAACTAAAGGATTTCTTACGACATCTGCTTTAGTAAATTGGACACACCCAATTTCAGGAATATCCATAAAGTGGTCCATAAGGAACGTTAAACCATTACGTCCTTTAGAATCTTGTTGTCGTTCGTCTCCTAAAAATATCATTTTCGAATCTTTCCCCAACCTAGTCATTATAGTCCTCATATTGTCTTGAGAAATATTCTGTGCTTCATCTACAATTATTATTGACCTATCTAAGTTAATTCCCCTCATATAAGCTATAGGCATTTCTTCAATAGTTTTTAATTCTCTTAATTTAGACGTTATAGCCTGCCCTACCAACTTCTCAAAGTTATGTACAAAAGAAAACATAAAAGGTTCCATTTTTTCACGTAAATTTCCCTTTAAAAACCCAATTTCTTCATTTTTTAAAGTAGTAACTGATTTAACTATGACAATTTTTTTATATTTACTATAACGTTTAATTAATTTTAAAGCTTCTGCACAAGCAAGAAATGTTTTTCCTGTACCAGCTGGACCAGAACAGATAGTTACTTCCTTTTCCTTTATAGAATTCACCAAAGATTTTTGATTTTCAGTTTTACACTTAACACTAATAGTCATAGTGTCCGTCATCCTACTTTCCTCAGTATTATTTTGATAAATCCAAGCTTCTACTTCTTGTTTTTCTTCTCTACTTAGTCTTTTACTTCTCCCCATCTAATTTATAATTATTTAATGTGTCACATATATATAGTATTTCTTTCATTTTCATAAATGGATGTATAGGTAAACTTACCATTTCTTTACTATATCTTAATGATTTTTTATTAGGCCCTTCCAGGCATTTATACATTTCCATTTCTTCTATACAGATAGGGTAGTGTATCCCCCACTGTATATTATAATCCTCTAAAAAATTAGTAAAATGATTTCTATTTTTTACTAATACGGCATATATATGATGTACCGGTAAACAATCCGGTGGTGTTTTAGGTAAAATTATATTTTTATTATGTATTTTAGATTCATATAGCTTAACCACATCTCTTCTTTTCCCATTCCACTCATCTATATACTTCATTTTTTCATTAAGTATGATAGCTTGAATCGTATCTAGTCTATGGTTACCGCCTCTTATTTCGTGTTTAAATTTTTCTACAGAACCTAGATTACGCAACATTAAAAGTCTTTTATATATTTCTTTATCATTTGTAGTAATAATCCCAGCGTCTCCAGCTGCCCCTAAATTTTTACCTGGATATAATGAAAAAGCAGAAACCAAACCAAATCCTCCAACAGAAGTGCCATTATATTTACTTCCATGAGCTTGTGAAGCGTCCTCCAATATAGTACAATTATATTTTTCTTCAAAATATTTTAATTTATCCATATTACAACAATACCCATATAGATGAACAGGCACTATAACTATTTCATCATAATATTGCCTTTCTGTTATTAGAAAATCACCTAATAAGTTCATGTCTAATTGGTGGTATTCGTCACAATCTATTAATTTAAAAGTGGCATTAGGATACGCTTGTTCTACACCACTTAGAGTGGCAACAAAAGTATTAGCTGGAATAATAAAACAAATTCTACCTTCTAAGTACAAAGATTGTGCTGCTAATTTTAATGCGTCAGTACCGTTCGACACACCAACCGCATATGTAGAATTACTGTACACAGCAAAAGAATCTTCAAATTCTTTTACTTTGCCACCTAATATAAAATCAGAACGCTCAAATAAACTATCTAAATTTTTTATACATTCTTCTTTTATAACTCCCCACTGTGCTCCTAAATCATTAAAATGTATATTCATCTTTCTAAAATTTTTATAGTATCTAAAGTTAACTCCCGTTGCTCATTATAGTTAAAGTCATTGGATATAAATGAATTTATACTTCTATGTAATGGGGAATAATCAGGTACCTCAACGGAATCAAATCCATCAATAATACTTTTATCATTATCATCCCAATACACTAACCCGTCCTTAAATTCTATAGTGAACAATCTATCTTTTTTACCGAATTCCCAACTCGCGTTAATTTGTACATTAGTATCTTTAAAAGATAAAATTCCTATAGTACTATCATTTTGGATGGAATTATTATTACGTTTAAAGTCTAACCATTGTACATCATGAGGCATCTCATCTAGAAGATATCTAACTATTGATACATCATGGGACGCCAAATCCCACCTTGCATTTACATCTTCTCTAATAGGCCCAAAATTTAATCTATTGGCAATAATAGATTTAGGGGCCCCCCTTTCCCTAATCATTTTTTTTAATACCTCCACACAAGGATTATATAAAAATACCCAATCTACAAATAAAGAAGAATTAAATATTTTCGCGTTTTCGTAGAGTGATAGAGAGGTGTTATAAGAAAGAGTTAACGGCTTTTCACAAAAAACATTAATTCCTTGTTTTATAAAATAGTTACATATATCATAATGATGTGTAGCGGGTGTTACTATAAAAACTACATCACATTCTAAATTTTTATAAGACGTAACAACGGGGTATTTAGTACCTATATCGCCCCACGATATCTTATTTTCTTCACAAATAATTATATCGTTATATCCTAGCTGGTTTAAATTATTTAATATAATCTTACCCCAATAACCAAGCCCAATTAACCCTATTTTCATATTATTTTATTTTTGCTGGATTTCCATAAACTATCGCATTTATGGGTATATCCTTAGTTACCACTGAACCAGCCCCAATTATCGCTCCATCACCAATCCTAACAGGAAGTATAGTTGCGTTAGAACCAATCCTGACATTATTTCCTACTATTGTTTTTCTACTCACCCAGGTTTCTAATGGGGTGTCAAATTTATCGTTTATAAACATAACACCATGAGCAATAAAACAATCATCACCAATTTCTACATTTGAACATATAAATGAATGACTACTTATTCTAGTATTGGTTCCTATCACCACATCCTTTTGTATCTCTACAAAAGGCCCTATAAAAGAATCATTACCTATTTTGCATCCATATAAATTAACAGGGTTAATTATTTTTACTTTTTTACCTATGATACAATTATCATTAATATTTATTTTATCTATAATCACTGTAATTTTTTTATAAGTTCTATCACTCTATTATCATAGGTGTGTTTTTTAGATAAAAGTAATCCATTTTTTGCAATTTCTGTAGTATCATTATTTTTAATATAATTCATTTTTTCTACTATTTCATCTAAACTATTATATATAAAACAATTAATACCATCTTTAAACCCTAATTTTTCATATTCACTACTTTGACTGGTTAACAGTAAGGTACCACAACCGATAGTCTCAAAATTTCTATAATTAATAGCCGGACTCTTTTTAAAATCCATATTGTAATTAAAATGACAGTTATAAGAATTAATAGATTTTACCATATTCCCCCCAATCACAAATATATCTAGATGTAATTGTTGGGAGTCTCTTAACCAATTTAATATTTGAGCTCTATTTACATAATTTCCACAAAAACCAAAAGTATATTTTTTATCTATATTTAATGGTTTTATTAAGTCATCATCGAAACAATTAGGAAACCATATATGGTAATCTTTTTTAACTAGGTGTTGAGCAGAATGAAGCATGTAAGTGTAGTTACCTTTTTTAAATGCATCCTCATATACTTCTTCACCTCTAAAATGTGCATCTATACTCCATAAGAATTTAATAGGTGACTTTACCTGAGATAAGGATGGAACCCACCCAGAATCATAATTTTCTAGGTTTATAATCCAATCATATTCTTCCCATACAGGAACTTTATCGAAGTTATCATGACCAAGACCCCAAACGGTAGTTTCATGGCCTAATTTATTAAAACTTTTTTGCAAACTAAAACATTCTCTAAAATGTTTGTTTTCCTCATGTCTTCCGTTTTCTTGTATCAGTAATACCTTCATATTTTTTATTTTCTACAATTATCATAATTTTTAATAAACCAGTCGATTGTTTCTTTTAACCCATCTTCTAAGGAAGTAAATTCAAAATCAGGAAGATAAGATAATAATTTACTATTATCACTTGGTTTTCTAAACTGCCCATCTGGTTTATCTTCTTGCCACACAACTTCCCCCTGAAAGTTCATATATTTTACAATTAAATTAACGACGTATTTAATAGAAACTTCTTGAGAACTGGATAATATTAGTGGTTCTTCTTCATCATAGTTATCTAATACCCATTTTGTTAATCTACCTATATCTTTAGAATATATAAATTCTCTAAGAGGTTTACCGGTCCCCCATACTTTAAATTCTTCACCATTTTTTTTTGCTAGATAACATTTATGAATTAATGACGGTATTACATGTCCATTCTCTAAATTAAAATTATCTTTTGGCCCATATATATTTGTAGGGATTACCGATACGTAATTTAATCCATATTGTTCTCTATATGCTTTTAATTGTATATCAGCCATTCTTTTAGCGTATGCATATGGATAATTTGAAAAATGTGGTTCCCCTAAATGTATTTTTTTCTCGGTTAATGGATATTCTACTTCAGCAGGAAAAACACAAGTAGAAAGAAAGGAAACTAATTTTTTTACACCATATTTTCTACAACATTCTATAACATTAGTATTAATCATAATGTTATCATAAAAAAATTCTCCCTTATAATTCATATTACCACCTAACCCCCCAACCTTACCCGCACAATGAATAACATTAAGTGGTTTAGATTGAAAAAATAAATCATCACATATTTTGGAATCCCGTAAGTCAAATTCTCTACCTATCCTTATATCACAATCAATAGACGACCCAACTAAACCATTACCTCCAGTAATCATTAAGTTAGTGTGTTTAATATGAACTACACCAGAATTTAAAATTTCCATACTATTCATTATTATATTTATTTAACCAGTAGTCTATCATTTCATCTAACATCGTTTCAAAGGTGTAGCTATGTTCCCAACCTAGTATTTTTTTAGCTTTTGAACAATCTCCTTTTAAATGTTCTAATTCTTCCGGCCTAAGAAATTTTTTATCAGTTACTACATATTCCTCCCAGGTCAAATCTAATTTACCAAATACATACTCAACCAATTCTTTAACAGTATGAGATACACCGGTAGAACAAACAAAATCACCAGGGATATCCCGTTGTAATATTAACCACATTGCGTAAACATAATCTTTAGCGTGTCCCCAATCCCTACTCGCGTTTAAATTACCAAGTTTTAATTCACTAGATAACCCTAATTTAATTCTTACAGCTTCTTTTACTACCTTATTAGTAACAAAGTTAATGCCTCGTCTAGGTGACTCATGATTAAATAAAATTCCATTTGAAACAAACATTTTGTAAGCGTTACGATAATTTCTACTTATATTATAAGAGAAAACTTTTGCACACCCATATGGTGATACGGGATTTAGAGGTGTTGTTTCTCGTTGGTACCCATCACTATCTATGTTATTACCAAACATTTCAGAAGAACTTGCTTGATAAATTTTAATATTTTTATTGGTTAATCTAACAGACTCTAATAGGTTTAATGTGCCAATACCAGTAACTTGAGATGTATATATTGGTTGGTCAAAACTAATTCTTACATGTGATTGTGCGGCAAGATTATATATTTCATCTGGATTACATTTTTGGATTGTACTAATTAGTGAAGGGATGTCCGTCATATCACCATAAACTAAATTTAATTTTTTATATATATTATCGGGTATTCTGGCGGTTTGGTTTTCCGCTACCGAGTTTCTTTTTAAAATACCCCAAACTTCATATTCTTTCTCAAGCAAGAGTTCTGCTAAATAAGAACCATCTTGTCCATTTATTCCTGTTATTAAAGCTACTTTTTTCATATTAAGTTAAAATTTTATTAACCACGTTTATAATTAACATTATTTCTTTATCTGTCATTTGATGGTTATTGGGTAAATATAAACCCTTATTATGTAACCAGTCTGCAGTTTTTGTATCTGTAATACCATACCTATCAACCCAAAAAGGTTGTTTACTAATAGAGCCACAAATTAAAGGTCGAGTTTCTATATTATTATCTTGTAAAGCATTTACTAATTCTTCTATTTTACTTGTAATAATAGGATAAGCAAAATTAGACACAAACATTTTGTTATTCGGATTAATTTTCCATTCTTTATTCTTTATATTTTTATGGTATAAGTCAAAATTATTTTTTCTCTTAGACACTATATCATCTATTTTTTCAAGTTGACCTAATCCTATAAAAGCCTGTAAATCGGTAGACCTTAGATTAAATCCTGGATAATAAAAAGTATAAAAAGCTCTAAATTCAGAAATATTATATTTATTACGTAGTATATTTTTTTTATAATCAGGTAAATCTCTATCCCACCCATGACTTCTTATAGAAAGTAGTAAGTGATATAAATCAATATCATTAGTTGAAATCATCCCACCTTCTATAGTGGACATATGATGACCAAAATAAAATGAAAAAGTACCAATATCACCGATACTACCTAATTTTTTTCCATCATATTCCGAGCCTATAGATTCACACGTATCTTCTATAACCATAATATTATGTTTTTCACACAATTCCATTATCTTATCCATATCATTAGGGAACCCTAGAGCATGAACCAATATTAAGGAAGCGGGGTCATCCTCTTTAATTATCCTTTCCAGTTCATCTAAATCTAACCCTAAATTATCTTTATTACAATCACAGATTATAGGGAACATCCCCAATTGAATAGTAGGAGATACGGTAGTGACCCATGATACCGCAGGAACAATTATTTTTTTATTTCTTAATTTATTAGACAATAAAAGAGAATAAATTGCCGCTAAGTTAGCGGATGACCCAGAATTACAAAAAACAGAATATTTTACCCCTAACCACCTTGACCACTTTTCTTCTAATTCTATTGTAAGGTCACCTTTTGTTAATCTAGGATTGCCACCTAACCACGCAATTAATTTATCAATATCATGTTTATCTATGGTATCCTTAACTAATGTTATTTTGTTTTTGTTTAATGTCATTTACTGTATCACTAATTAAATTACTATATCTTTTTTTATTTTCACACCAAAATATATTATTTTTATGTGGAGAGATATTACTTATATTTTCTTTTACATATTCATCATAAATCATATTAAATTCTTTATAAAGAGATTTAATAAAATTTTTTACATTTATTACAGAACCAGACCCGATTAAAGAATCTGTAGTAGAAGACAATGTTTCCGAAACCAAATAAGAAGGATGTATAATATCTCTTTCTATATTTAAATCCCCAACTTCAATCTTTTCTTTATTAATTATAGACTGAAATATCTTATAAAACAAGAAGCCTTCTTTTCTATTTATAGAATTAAAATTAACTGGATGTAGAATTCTTACATTATGCCATTCATTTTTATTTTGTTTTTCTTGAAATAGATTGTATAATATTTCCTTAGATTTTATATAGGGGGTATAATTGTAGTTTATAGGAGTAGATATATTAACCTCACCATTATGTGCGTTCCATAATTCCGCTGTACCATATAAAATAATATTACGATTAGAGTCACATAGGGAATCAATAATCTTAGAAGTATAATTAACATTAACGTCAATAAAATCCTGTTCTGTCAAGGTTTTATTAAATGTTCTTTGTTCCGCAAAACAAAGGTAAATATTGTTATATTCTTTTATGTTTGTAGTATCTATATTTCTAGACGAAATTCTATTAAAATTCGGTGGAAAGTAATAAGATAATTGAGAAGTATCCCCTATTAGTAACTCCATTATTTAGACTGGTACCCTTTATAGAATTTAACCGAATCCTCTAGAAGAGATTTATTATGTCGAACACAATCATCAATCATCCTATTTACAGCTTCTACATACTTAGGCCTTTTTTGTTTGAAACATATATCTATTTTACGCTTTAATTCTGCAATTTCAGAATCGTCATTAGATTGTGATATAGCGTCCTCTAAATACCACATTCTACAATGTAAGATAGATAACTTCTCAATTACCTCACCGATATTATCGGTTTGTATTAAATCTACTGGTAAAGCAACTTCTTTAGATTCATTTAATATATTATGAACGGTGTCTTTAATAATATTTTCTATTTTTTCTCCTACTTTAATTTTCATCTTATTCTATTTTTATAAATTTATTTAACCCCTTACTATGAAAGTCATCAGACCATTGAGTGCCCCTAGCATAACAATGTAGGAAAAATTTAGTACTATCAAAGTTATATGAGTTTATTAGGTCTTTGAATGAAGATTGCATAACATGTACTTCTTCGGCTTTATCAAAAAGAGTTAAGTAATCAAATATGTTAAAATCCATATCATTATAGATTTTTTTATAAGGCGAATCTATTTTATTTAAATCTATATTATATCCTCTTTTTGGGTCATCATGTATAAAAATGAATTTTTCATTAGATGGGTTTAATTTCTCTAATACTTTATTTTCTAATTCCAAGTTTCTTTCTATGTAGAATTCATCAAAACGGACAGCAAAATTTATATTTATCATATCATAGAATGCCTCATCAAAGGTTAATCTTGGTTCAGGATAATTAAATGACTCATTAAACCCATCACCAATATATCTCATCAATGTCTCAAATCCCACACGAATTGTAGTATTCTCTAGATTGTTATCTTGTATAAAATTAGTTACCTCGATATCAGAATTAACAAAAATAAATTTTAGATTGGTTAAATCTCGATACATGTATTCTACATTCTTTTTATTTCTTTCATAACAAAATAATGTAACATTACCATGACGCTTAATAAAATGTCTAACCATACCATTACAAATGATATGGTCGCCTAAACCTAAATGATGATGGATATAAATCATATTATAATTTTAAAGAAATATTAGTTAACAGTAAAGGTATTTTACATTAAACCCAGACTAACTAATTTACCGTCTGTTATCTCTCTGAGTCTATAAAATTTAGAACCAGACTCAATTGGCTTGTCTTTATTCGTAGAGTTATGCCAATGCCACCCAAAAGCGTCTAAAAATAAATTATCTTCTACATATTCATTAACCGCAAACCAACCGTCTATAATTTTAAGATTTAAACCGGGATATTTTTTTGACACTAACCATTCTGTATTAAAAAAAGTAGATGGAAAAATTGTAAAGTGAGGCCATTTATTCCATGTTTTCGCGAACATATCTTTACCCCATACTGTAGTATTAGGTAAAATTTCAGACTCTACCACCCCGTTTATTAGATGAGTCATAAATTCACTCTCTTTAAACCCGGATAGAACTGTTGCACAAGCCCCTTCTTCTTTATAGTTAGTTTCAGAACCCCATTGATACATATATTCTTGGTCTAAAATAGGTTTCCAATCTCTTAATAATATAATATCCGAATCAACCCAAACCCCACCGTATTTGTATAAAACTAAAATTCTTAGTAAATCACTTTGTAACCAGTATTTTCCGTCTACAGCATCTAAATGACTTTTACCAGCAAGAGGAGTGTCTTCCGCTTCTTTTTTTGCGTCCCATATTCTTAAATCTAAATATTTTTTATATGGCTGTATTAAAGGGTTGTCGTTAATATCATAATCCGACCAAACTATTAATTTTGTTTTTTCTAAATGTTGTGTAGCTAAAAAAGATTTTATACACTCTAATTCTTTATCATTCTTTATTTCTGTATAAATGTGAAACAGTGTAATGTCCTTTGGGTATTCATAATCTTCATCTTTTAAGGTAGCTAAGAATTTAAGGCCTTCTTCATAGTCTTTATATAAAATGGGATTATTTTCTAAATTAAGATTTATCATGGTTGTTTTGTGTTAATTTAAGTTTATTAATATGGTAATCCATAGTCAAGAAGTCTTTTACTTTTAAAAAATTAAATTGTTGATTAAACATATACGGATTTATATCATTTAATGAGAATACAGGTAAATTTTCTTTTCTAAATGATTGTAATATAGGGCCTTCTTCCATAACAGGAATAGAACCCACTAGTAAACTTTCGTAGTGTCGATGACAATCCCAACCGGTACCACGCAAGGATAAAACGTATTTATATTTGTCAAGTCTATTAAGATACTCCTCAAAGCCCAATCTAGTTTTTTCAATTATACAAAAATTATATTTAGATAATTTATTTATTAATTGTTCACGGTCAGGGGAAGTATCAAGAGTATGGAAAGGAACGTATAATTTATTTTCTTTATTAAACCAAGAGGTTGAATTATTATAATATTTATTGAGAATTTGCATATCACCACCCGGACGCTCTTTTTCTTGAAACCCAATAGGCAACCATTCTAATTTAGGATGATTGACGGCGGGAGGGTTAGTACAAAACCATTTAATTAAATGTTTATGGTTTAATATTTTTAAATAAGATGGAAATCCCCTATCAACAGAATAAGAAGATACACCAGTTACTAAAATAAAATCTTTATTAATATGTGGTAAATAATCTAATAGAAATTCACCCTCCATCGCAACCATTCCTTTATTGCTTAATACTTCGTAATAAACATAATCAGTTTTTACAAATAAAATATCACCAGCAACCATATTTTCTAGATTAAAAGTATTAGTATTAACTTTACTAACACCCCATGATTTATAAAACTCATCAGACTCATCTAAACAATGAGAAGCAGGCCGTGTCATATAGTTATAATTAATTAAGGGTATAATAGGTAGACTGTCAAATTGTTTAAAATTCTCTTCCCACCCACTTCTAGTATTCCATCCATGTATCCATTTTCTTGGATGGTCTGGGGGTAAATTAGATTCATCGTCGTATGTATGTTTAAATAATTCTAATTTTTCTTTAGATAATGTTAATTTAGTGTCATGTTTTATAGGGTCAAATACCCATAGTTTATCTATTTCATTTTTTTCTTTAACTATAGACACTACAGTGTTGTGGACTTGTATGTGATGAAAATGCCCATATTCACCAGATTCACCATGGGTTAAAATCATAGACCAATCCTTACTATTAATTTTTTCTAATATTGGGGTGTAGATATCACCATTTATAGGGTTTGCCTCGTTATTATTTTTCCATCCCGTATCAATGAAATCTAACATGGTAGTATTACATTCTAAATAATTACTTACATTTTCTAAGAATATAGGTATTCTAAATTTACTTTGGTGGTCTGGAGTTACAATACATAATATATCCCACTCCCCTTTCTCTTTTAATAATTTTTCCCCCGCCCATATCAGTTCATCATCTGCATGAGCAACAACCATTAATTTATTTGTGTTTTTATATTTCATTTTTTTGTAAAAACCTTATATCCCAGATAGTCCCCCATCGAGGACATGATATTATTTCATGTTTATTAAACCCCATAATTTTCACAGCTGTAAAATTAGGCGTGATAAATTTATCTACATTTATTTTATATTCGTCATCTTGTTCTACTCTATCACCATGTAAAATGTATAATCCATGAGGTTTTAATAATTTTAAAATAACATTAATATATTTTTCTTGTTCTATTTGTGAAAATTTAATACCGTTCCACCCAAAGACTCCAAAATCTAAGATTAAATCAAATTTATTTTCATTTCCAGGATATTTTTCTAAACAATCTTGAACAACACAATTAAAAAAACCATCATTATTTTCACATACTCTATTAGGTTCTAATTGCCAGTATTTGATATTTTTATTTTTAATAAACTTATCACAATCAAAATTATAATCTTCTACGCCCACATCTAATATTCTTGCATTATTTTTATTTCTAAAATAGACACCTATTTGGTCATATATTTTTTTGATAAAAATTTTATCCGTTGCTGTCGTCCAATGTGAATCTAAAATCATAATTATTGATAGTTACTCATAACTGGATAGGGTAAATCCTGGTCAATATGTTTATGGTATTTTAAAGTTAAAGGGTGGAATATATTACCATGTATAACAGCCCAAGGAATGGGGTATTTAGATTTTTCTTGAGTATATGGGTTAATGTGGTTATAAGCATCTCTAGGCCATTTACCGGGATATTTTTTTAATTCTTCTAAATATCCATCCATTTTTTCATTTAAACCATTCCACCAGTCTAAAGTAAGAGGGGTATTTTTTCTACAAATAAATAAACCATTCCCAATTAATCGACTCCACTCACTTCTAATATGATGAGAAGACCATGATTCCTCATTTTTACTTAAAGTTAAATCTCTACAGTATGTAGATTTAGTAGGGTCTAATCTACAATTTTCTAGTCTTGCAACATGCCCTACTTCCCGCTCACCATATCCTATAACATATAAATTTTCATTACTATTAATCCTATCAAAATATTCAGCCCAAGGACGTAAAGTTTGTTTTATATCACTATACCCACCACCATAATGATGCATAAAATAACATTTTAGATAATCACCTTTTTGAATTGGCGATAAGTATTCATACCCTTCGTGTAAAGGAACATCTGGTAATATATAATTTGATAAATTATTTTTATTAATAAAGATAATATTACCACCAGGAGCACTTTGCATTGATTCTAATGACCTCTTTCTATTATCTGATAGTTCATTATCATCAGTCCACCAACAGTATGTAGTATAGTCCTTCATTTTATAAATTATAATGCATTAATTCAGCGTCATAATAAAATACTTTATAATTCTCCTTCATTAATTTACCACAAAATTTACAATCTGCAGCTCTTCTGTCAAAGTCGTATTTTATCTTTTTACTAATATTTGGTTTTATTGTGATTGGTCCATGAGCAATTTTACATCCTTCATTTGCTTTAAGTTGTCCACCACCCAATCCAGTATCCGGTTTCCACCAGCATTCAAATAATTTATCATTATTCAATTCTAATGTATCAAAATTTTTATTATGGTCTGTTTTGTAACTATGTACTAATGCATCACAGTTAGACCCCTCAAATATTTTCTTAGCAAATTCTACTCTTTTTGGATGAGGGACATCGTCTACATCAAAAAATTGTATAAGGTCCATTTTTGTATGTTCAGCACCATAATTTCTTGCTTGTCCTTCCGAATGTCTAATTTCTTGGTTTATGTGTGTAATTGGTACTTCACAAGAATTAATTACAATAGACCCTATATCCAGTAAATTTTCTTTTTTCATTCCACTAGATGATATTATAATATCATTAGGAGCAATAGTTTGTTTTTTACACTCATTCAATAATTTATTAAGTAAATGGTAATCACCATCATAACAAGTAATACATAAAGATAAAGTCGGTGCGTTCATCTTATTTATCTTTCAGCCAATCAGTAAGAGTAATTTGAGGTTCCCACTCTAAAATAGTTTGAGCTTTGGTGATATCAGCTTCAGTAAATCTACATTCACCGAGTCTATCCGGAATATGTATATAGTCCCCACCTAGAATATTCACCAAATCAAGTACACTAATTTGTGTTCCGGTTCCAATATTAAAAACCTCACCAAAACCAGAAGTACATTTAGTAGCGGCAATATTAGCTCTCACTACATCTTTTACGTGAGTAAAATCTCTAGTTTGTAAACCATCCCCTACTACCGTCATAGATTCACCATTTTCTTTTTGTCTTAGAAATAGACCAATTACTGGAGCATATTGGCCTTTAATTGGTTGTCTTTCACCATATACATTAAAATAACGAAATGTAATTGTTTTTAAACCAAATAAATCAGTATACATTTTACACAATTCTTCACCCGCTGTTTTAGAAACAGAGTAAGGATTTAAACAATCTTTAATCATGTCTTCTTTTAGTGGTGGTTTATTTTTTAAACCATATGCCGCAGAAGTCGAAGAATACATTACTCGTTTAACACCATTAAGTCTAGAAGCTTGTAGAATATTACAAGTTCCACCCACATTAATATCTACAGATTCAGTAGGATTTTCAATCGCTGGTTGTATACGGGCTTCCGCCGCCAAATGAAAAACGAAATCTACTCCTTCGAACAGAGGTTCAATTTTATTATAATCTCTAATATCATATTTATAATTTTCCGCTCCCTCATTCCAATAAAAAGTATCATGGGCATCCGAAAATTCATTATCAATTACTATTACTTTATGACCATCCTCTAGTAGTTGGTCAACTATATTAGAACCTATAAAACCAGCTCCTCCAGTTACTAAACATTTCATATTATTACAATTTATATTTTATCCTACAACATTAATCCATGTTCAGGATGTAGTTTATTATCATTTTCATCGAACGCTTGTCCAATAAACAATCCAGGCTTTCTTATAGTCGGGAAAGAATTTTTTTCAAAGTATTCGTCATGTGAAAGGTAATCATCTTTTATAAGTGGGTAAACCTTCTCTCGTAAGAAATTTTGGTCAACCTGCCAAAAGTCACCTTTTACATAATCATCGATTAGTTCTTTCATATTATGTATAATGCTTTTTTTAGTTCCCCACATACCACCTAAAATTTGAGTGGTATGATACGGATGGTCTCGCATAATATGAAATCCTTTATCACTTTCAATCCATTCATTTACAGCAGCCGCTTCACGACTATTTAACCTACTATCGGTATCTCTTGATAACATTATCTCTACATTATCTTCCGAAGCTGGGTAAAATCTCCAAAACATACCAGTCCAATCACCCTCTCCCATCTTTATAATTTCAGTGTTATTAAAATTCTCAAGTTTAGAAATAATATCATTTGGGGTATTACTCCCAATATAATATCTACATATCCACCCCGGATAATGTTTTTCCGCTAATTCAGCATTTTTAATAGCACCAATAGTATAAAGTGGTTTATCTCCCCACAAACTAAAACAAATCAATTTTTTCATTTATATAAATTTCTTATTTCTGTGTCTTGTCTTATGTGTTCTTGAAGGGTGGATTTATCCGAACTAACCCCCTTAGGGTTATCATAATATGTGCCCACAAAATCCGTTATTTTTTTAAATTTATAATTTCTTTTAGATAATCTTAACCACATTTCATAATCTCCAGATATTGTGTATTTAGGGTTAAATAACCCATTATTAATAAGAACGGATTTTCTTACAATTGGGAAAGGACCACAAATACAATTTTGTAATAAGAGTGCATGTGTATGTTGAGGCCAGTTCTGTACACCCTTTATATTAAGATGTTTTTCGTCACCAACAATTAAACTAGTACCATAGATAACATCTGTGTCGGAATTCTGTAACATAGAAGTATATAGAGTTAGAAGTCCACCAGGAAATAATCTATCATCTGTGTTAAAGTTTATTACAAAATCACTCTGACTTTCTTTAATCGCTATATTCCACGCTTCATATATCCCTATTCGATTATCATTTTCTATTACTTTTTTTGTAATCCCTTCTCTAAAAGTATAATTTTTAATTGTTTTTAAAGAATGGTCACTAGAATTAGCATCCACGAATATAACTTCGAAATTATCTAATAATTGTTCATTAATAGACGCCAAATACCCATCAATCCACCTATCAGAGTTATAATTTGAACAGAGTACAGTTAATTTAGATTTAATCATATTAAACAAATGAATTAAAAGAGGTATTATTATTAGTTAAAGGAGTATACGTTGAAGTATTAGGATTGCCCATAAGTTTATTTTTAAGTAATATTTTTTGATGTAAAGTTTGGGTGTCTTCATTAGCTAGAGTAGATACAGTACCTTCACTTTCATGATGAAAATAAATAAATAGAGGACGTGGAATCCTCTTACCTATATATCCCTTTTGCATCATCCTTAGCCACATGTCATAATCCTCCCAACCTTTTAATTCTTCATCATAACCATCAACCATATCAAAAGCTTCACGACTAAACATTGAACAATTAACAATAAAAGGACCATTTATTAATCTTTCTTTACTCCATTCCGGTCTTTGTTCCACCCCCTTCATCTGACCTTCATGAACTGTATCACAATATATAGGACTATACTTATTATTATTTTCTATTAATTTAATACAGCTTTCTATATAGATAGGGTGAATTAAATCGTCAGAATCTAAAGGTAAAATATATTTTCCTATTGAAGCTTTTATACCTTCATTTCTAGCTTTAGAAGGCCCCCCATTTTCTTGAAATATAATTTTGGTATTAGGTAGATTAAGATGTTTTAATTTAAGACATGTAAATTCATCTGTAGACCCATCATCTATTATTATAATTTCTAAATTTTTGTAGGTTTGATTAAAGACAGAATATAATGCACGGTCCAGAGTTCTACCATAGTTATAAACAGGAATAATAACAGACACTAAAGGCTTGCCTTTTTTGAAGTTTAATTCTGGTTGAACTAAACTAACCATTAAAGGTAAATCGCTCTTATATTTTTCACTAAAGCCAATCCTATTTTTTTCCCACTCCTCATTGGTCTGCCCAATAGATAAATGAGTAATATCTATATTAGAAATAACCCCAATCTTAACACCTTCTATATAATTTTGTATACAAAAATTTAAATCATAAAAATGGAAACCAGTAACAGTTTCATCAAAAGATTTTTTTAGAAATTTTTTACTAACCCCAAAAAAAAGTCCATCCACTAAAACAGAA